>Ga0209591_10001846_pt1 | contig 25813 bp, 30 predicted proteins | sample MAT01_FD_187207 | JGI IMG/M metagenome (GOLD analysis project Ga0209591, IMG submission 187207) | Freshwater microbial communities from Lake Fryxell liftoff mats and glacier meltwater in Antarctica - MAT-01 (SPAdes) (version 2) | ecosystem: Environmental > Aquatic > Freshwater > Ice > Liftoff... | reverse complement strand
TTAGAGACGAGGTAGATTTTAAAAATCACCTTGAATATATTCACTACAATCCTGTCAAGCATGGTTTAGTGAAAGCTCCAAAAGATTGGGAATATTCCAGCTTTCATTGTTCTATTCGCCAGGGTACGTATGATATTACGTGGGGTACTGGGCAAGAAATTGTATTTGACCTTGATATCGGGAAAGAGTAGATATAGCCTAAATTGTAGCTGAAATTGTAGGTTGGGTTAAACGAAGTGAAACCCAACATCAGCGTTGGGTATTGTGATGGGTAATGTTGGGTTTCGTTCCTCAACCCAACCTACGAACTACTACGAATTACTTACAATTTCCAAATTTCATTATATGCTTTATAAGACATTGCTTTGCCTCGCTCTTTAATTTCTTCCTCAGTCCATTGAGTAGCATTCAACAAATGCTCATCAAGCGGATAATTTTTATCTTTTAGAATTTCAATTTTTTTGAGGAAATCATAATTTCTTAATTTTTCACTGTTAGTCGTTTTATCTACTAATATTAAATTTCCTATACTACCGACTATTTCTTCGTCTCCTTTAGATTGTTCTAGGAGATGTTCAATACTGGCATAATTATAATCAATGGGTAGTCCATTAATATTTTGTCCTATGAACTTTTCAAGTATATATTGTATAACTTTTTTATCTCTTTGCTTATTTTTTGTATAAATTAAATCCATAAAATCTACTTCAAATTCACAGCAAGTTTTGTCAACCGACTTGACATGAAACACCAAAAACATAACCCCTCTCCGCCACCGGAAAGGGGTTAATCACTGCCGAAACCTAGCACTACATTGTACAGACGCGATTCATCGCGTCTCTATTCAGCAATCTCTAATAAGCGTCCTGCAACTCATAAAAATCAGGCGAGATGTAATCCTTCCGCAAAGGCCAACCCACCCAATCTTCCGGCATTAAAATCCGCTTGAGATTTGGGTGTCCTTCGTAGACAATGCCCAACATATCGTAAGACTCGCGCTCTTGCCAATCTGCGGTCTTCCAAATCCAGTACACAGAAGGCACTACAGGGTTTTCCCGTGGTAAGAACACCTTAACTCGGACTTCTTCGGGGCGATCGCTATTATCACCCACTTTAATCAAGTGATACACACTCACCAATTCCTGTCCTGGCCCAAGGTCAACACCAGCTTGAAACTGGAGATAATTAAACCCGTAAGCATACAGGGCTGTAGCAGTGGGGAGCAAAAAACCTGGCTCCACCTTAATTATTTCTACACCATTCTTGTCTGGTGCTAAAAACTCATGATCAAAGCCATTTTCCCTCAACCACTGGGAAACTTTACCAGCTTGTACCAATGACTCTTTGGCTGCTGGTAATGGTTTAGATTCTTCTTCAGCCACGGCTTTGTTCCTCCTTTTGTACCTTTGCTGTCAGCATCGCAGGTGGTATTGGCATACCAATCGCTTCTGTCAATTCCTTCGGTGGTACAGAGCGAGTTTCTGACTGCAAATACTTACCAGTTAAGATTTCTTCTACTGGCTTAAAATTATGAGTCGTGCTGTAGTAGCGGTGGGTTTGCTTAATTCTATCCCGCTCTCGCATTGATTCATTAGAGATTTTCTTCCGCAGCTTAATAATTGCGTCGATAATTGCTTCTGGACGCGGCGGACAACCAGGCACATACACATCCACAGGAATCAGTTTATCGACTCCGCGCACTGCCGTAGGGGAATCAACGCTGAACATCCCGCCTGTAATTGTGCAAGCACCCATCGCAATTACATACTTCGGCTCCGGCATTTGTTCATAAAGACGCACCAGTTGGGGAGCCATCTTCATGGTAATCGTCCCTGCCGTAATGATTAAATCGGCTTGGCGGGGGCTAGAACGGGGAATTAGCCCAAAACGGTCAAAGTCAAATCGGGAGCCAATTAAAGCTGCAAACTCAATAAAGCAGCAAGCAGTACCAAACAGCAATGGCCACAAACTAGAAAGCCGCGCCCAGTCGTAGAGGTCATCAACCGTCGTCAAAATGACGTTTTCTGAAAGGTCTTGAGTGATTGTAGAACGCTCAATGGGGTTGATGATTCGCTCTTTATCCTGAGTTGTTAAGTTAGAATTCAAGACCATTCCAAAGCTCCTTTACGCCATGCGTAAACTAACGCGACCACAAGAATTGCAATAAAGACTAGCGCTTCAATAAATGCCAATAGCCCCAAACGGTGGAAAGCTACCGCCCAAGGATATAAGAAGACAGTCTCTACATCAAAGACGACAAAGACCAGAGCAAACATATAGTAGCGGATGTTGAACTGAATCCAGGCTCCCCCGATGGGTTCCATGCCAGATTCGTAGGTGGTGTGCTTTTCTGGGCTGTAACCACTGGGTCGTAAGAGCTTGGACGCTGAGAGCGCTAAGGCAGGTACTAGGCTACAGACTATGAAGAAGCCTAGAAGGTACTCGTAACCGCTAAGAACAAACACAATGAGTATCTACCGCTTATGGAGTATTTTAAGTAGGGGTCGGGAGTGGCGAGTGCTGAGTGCTGAGGAGCCAGTGCGTTGGGCGGCTTTGCCGACTTGAAGCAACTGGCGTTGCTGAGTAGGGAATCTCACTTCTTTACTTAGAACTCTTAACTCGGAACTCGGAACTGTTTTACCCAATCCCTTAATTACGTTACTTTCTTTTACATTATATCTGTTTGATTTTTCTGAAATCTAAGAAACAGACGCACTTCAGGTATTTGATTCGTTTCTGCTAGTGATAGAAAAGTCTAACGTTATGTCATAATTTTTAACGTATATTTAAGATTTATTCTCTGCGAGACTTTAGCCATGAGCGAACCAGCTGTTGAGACTCCGGTGTTAGATCGCTACGAGTGTCGCGCCTGCGGTTATGTTTACGAACCCGAAAAGGGAGACGACAAGCATGAGATTTCTTCAGGGACACCCTTTGCAGAACTGTCCACAAATTGGCGCTGTCCAGTTTGTAGTGCTAAGAAGACTGCTTTTGCCAACATTGGCCCTGCGGGTACTGCATCCGGCTTTAAAGAAAATCTCGGTTATGGTTTTGGTGTCAATAATCTAACACCAACCCAAAAGAGTATCCTAATTTTTGGTGCTTTGGGTCTTGGCTTCTTGTTTTTTATCAGTCTCTACGGCTTGCAATAACAGCCGTTAAGCAATTCAAAATTCAAAATTCAAAACCCAGGATTGTCCAGCATCCTGACTGCCTACTCCTACATAAATTTAGAAACAACTAAGAAATACTGATGAATTCAATTGTAAAAAGTTGGCAACGAATATTTGCCTTGTTGATAGTAGTGGTCATGTGCATAAGTTGTAGCAAAATCCCGTCTGTTAGCTACAACCCGTGGAAAATTATTTCTGTACCAACAGACTCGAATTTACTAGATATTGCTTTTACTAATAACCCTCAGCATGGCTACTTAGTCGGTAGCAATGCCACCCTATTGGAAACCAATGACGGTGGTAATACTTGGAAATTAATAACGCTGCAACTGGAGGAGCAAAAGTATCGCTTTGACTCAGTAAGTTTTGTCAATCAAGAAGGCTGGATTGCCGGGGAACCTGGATTGTTACTGCACACGACCGATGAAGGTAGTTCTTGGTCACGTATTCCCCTTAACGAAAAGCTACCTGGTAATCCGATCGCAATTAAAGCACTGGCAAATAACACAGCTGAGATGGCTACTGATGTCGGAGCCATATATAAAACCACAGATGGCGGCAAAAATTGGAAAGCGCAGGTGGAATCAGCAGTAGGTGTGGTACGTAACATAGAACGTTCTGCTGATGGTAAATATGTTGCGGTTTCTGCTAAAGGTAGTTTTTACTCGACTTGGGAACCAGGGCAAGATGCTTGGGTAGCCCATAACCGCAATAGTTCTCGGCGGGTAGAAAACATGGGCTTTGCTGACAATGGGCAATTGTGGTTACTAGCCAGGGGAGGTCAAATTCAGTTTAGTGACCTAACAAAACCTGAAGAGTGGCAAAAAGCACAATATCCAGAGTTATCCACCAGTTGGGGTTTACTGGATTTGGCATACCGCACACCCAATGAAATTTGGATCGGTGGCGGTAGCGGTAATTTGCTACGGAGTGGCGACGGTGGCAAAACGTGGGAAAAAGACCGTCTAGTGGAAGAAGTGGCTGCTAATTTGTACAAAATTATTTTCTTAGAGCCAGATCGGGGATTTATAGTTGGCGATCGCGGCGCTTTGCTAAAATACATCCCAAACCCGGAAGCAACTTCCCCAGCAGAAGCAGCTTAGTGAGTGAAGAAGGGTACAGGTTACAGGGTACAGATTATTGCCATATCATCTGTCACCTGTCACCTCCCTCCTAATCCCCATACTTTATTTCTGAGAATAACGTTGCAACTTGTAACTGTTTCTAAACTTTGTAGGATAATAGACTCAATAACACTCTGTGTAAAGGTAGAGATTTAAATGTCAGGTACCACTGGAGAGCGTCCGTTTTCGGACATAATTACCAGCATTCGTTACTGGGTGATTCACAGCATCACCATCCCAGCATTGTTTATTGCGGGTTGGCTATTTGTGCAAACTGGGCTAGCTTATGATGCTTTTGGCACACCGCGTCCCAATGAGTATTTCACACCGACACGCCAAGAAGTGCCAATTGTGAAGAACCGTTTTGAAGCTAAAAAACAAGTTGAAGAATTTATCGGAAAGTAGTTTGAAATTATGACTAGCGGCAATAACATCAATCAACCAGTTACCTATCCAATTTTTACCGTTAGATGGCTGGCAGTTCACACTTTAGGTGTACCAACTGTATTCTTTTTAGGCGCGATCGCGGCAATGCAATTTACTCATCGTTAGGAGCAATTATGGTAGAAAGATCGCCCAATCCCAATAATCAACCGGTTGAACTAAACCGGACTTCGCTATACCTGGGACTATTACTAGTTTTCGTTCTGGGGATTCTGTTTTCCAGTTACTTCTTTAACTAACAGCAACTACGGTTGTTAATTTTTGTTTATTGAACGTGTGTTGATTTGTTGTTAAGGGAGGAAAAAAGCTATGTCTGGAAGTGGAAGAATTCCCCTGTGGGTCGTCGCTACGATCGTGGGATTAGGTGTAATTACAGTCCTGGGCATTTTCTTTTATGGTGCCTACGCCGGAATCGGTTCTTCGATTTAACAGTAGCTTGAACCGAATACTATAAGTCTGAATTTTCTCACACCTGTTGAGAAATCAATATAAAAAAACCGCCTGTCTCAATGAGATAGGCGGTTTTAATTTTGGTCAATAATCTAGAAACGTATCCGACGGAATTGATACTTGACTAGAAAAACGCAGTGGCTCCTAATGACTAGATCACTTAATATCGCTGATATTGTCGCTTTCAATGTATAAAAATAGAAACGCGAAGGTCACAGCTGGTACAACCAAACCAACAATGGGAACGAGGATAGAAGGCAAAAAGGAAGCTGCCATAGTAAAAATTCCTGTTAAATAACACTACAATTCAAAATGAGCTTACTGCAAATCCTGCTTGATTTTTGAAATTCTTTCATATTTTTAACACAGACAAAATTGGGAGTGGGGAGTGGGGAGTGGAAAAACTTTTTCCTTGTCCTCCTAGTCCTGCTCATCTCTAAGTGACTATTTTTACTTGCTACTCGCTATCACATACCCAGTAGTTCATCTAGCTGCAAGTTTGGCAAGTCTGGAGGAATCACAGTCCGCACTATTGTTACTTTGTGACTCTCCTGTTGGGTTGTCTGATCAAGTGCGATCGCTTCCAAGCGAATTTCCAAACAGCCAAAGGGAATGTTTAATTGCGTCATCACTTCCAATCCTCCCAAGGCGTTAGGTAGCAAATTTGTCAGTAAATGGGGGCCGTCTAGTAAGCAGCGAGTTTGATAATCTTCAACCCATAACTTGACAACAACTTGCGGAGGTACTTTAGGTAGTACTACACGTATGATGATAGACTTGCCAGCGATTAGTTCGCCGTCTGGCACATACAGTTCTGGAATTGGCAAAGGCTCAATGGCTGCCGCGATTATAGGTAGGGAAGGAGATGAATCTGACTTTTCTTCTTCAACAGAGTAACTCCTCGTTGCATCGATTTCCAGTTCACTATATGTATCATCGACAACGATTTCTTGCGCTAACCAAGCTGACGCGATATTTATTTTTATCGGAGGAGGGGGAGGTGGTGAGAGTGTTACTTCTGATACTTTTTCTATTTCCGTATCTTCTCCGATCTCCAAATCCGCTTCCTGTGCTGTGTCTGCGTCTTGCCATATTTCCGTGTCGTCATCTAGGCTTAACGACAAGTTGACATCAACATTGGGAGTTTCTGCACTAAGAGAAAGCGGCATCTGCGGCTCTGGAACATAGTTGTCGTAGTCTTCAGGTTGCAGATCATTGATGGATTCAGGCAAAGAATATCCTTGGCTCTGCATCCACTTCTTGAGCAAAGGAGATGAGTAAAGGTTACTCATTTTCATAGATTGTGCATTTGGCCGATGTTCTACTTCAGCAACAGATTCTTCTGGGAATTGTGCATTTGGCCAAGGTGCTACTTCAACAACAGATTCTTCCTGAGATTGTGCATCACCTATTACTAATTCAGGTATATTTTCCTGTTCAGCTACAATTGTTTCCAACTGCGAGAAGTCTTCAGGCGCTTGAGCTTTCAATTCATTTGAAACACTGCTTTCTTCTTCTTCTTCTTCTTCTTCTTCTTCTGTGTCATCTGGCACAGCTTGTAACCGTCTCAAATACGGAAAAGTAGCGTCGAGTATTGGTATTCGACGTTGCCTGATCACCAACTGCTCCAAGTTGATGGCAGCTATAGTAGTATCCTTTTCTACAAGTTCCTCTTGTGTAGGGGGTTCCGCAACAACATCTGTAAGAGTGTTGGCATCGGTTTGAACGGGAGGCAGTTTTGGTAATTGAGGCAAAGTGGTTGAATTCTTAGGCTTAGATGTCCGCAGGGTAGTTTGTTGCAGAACTTGTAGGTTAATTTGCGGTGGTAGCGATATGTTTGGGGATGGATTGAGTATCTGAGACTCGTCTATTTTGGGAATTTTGACCAGATTGAATAGTTTCAAATCGAGTCTAACAGCTGCCTCTGGCTCTATGAAATCAAGAGACGAGTCTGATAGTGCCGTAGGGTTATTCAATGATGTATTAGTTTTTGCTGTGGCTGTGATTGCTAGTAATTCTGTTACATCTGCTGTAATCGTGAAAGATTCACTGGCTAACTGGATGATTTCACCAACATCGGCGAATCTACCATACAAACTAATATCTGCCAAAATTAACTTAGATTCACACTCAGCAGGAATATCAATTGAGGTATTGATAGTAAAGGGCAATTCTTGGTCTGGTAAAGGTTGCCGTACCTGGGTTAAGATTTTTGACTCTAGGGGCGATCGCAGTTCAATTAACAGTGCGATCGCCTGGAGGCTTTTTGAGGAAAATGTTTCAACCAAACCTAAATCTGTGTTTTCCTTGAGTTCTATGTGTCCATTGATTTCAAGAGCTTGTCCCCAACGAGCAATGTAAGTATCCTGAGCTAAAGTTAGCAATAATAATGGCGGTGGTTGTGTTGCTGAAGAATCTGTAACCTGTTCATCTTGGGACAGGAGTTCAGGGGTGGGTAAAGCTAGTTCTATTAAATTTTGTAAAATTTGTTCTGCCGTCTCACCTTTGAGCCATACAGGACTGACAGGCTGATCGATAACATCTTCTTCAGTTTCATTCGGCACAACTTGATTTAGCACAACAGTAGTAGGGTTGCTCTCTGTAGCAATTACTTGTTCTGCAAAGACAGCGATCGCCTGATCTAATGTTTCTACATAAACGGACGTCGCCTCACTTTCCGCAGGGTAGTCAGGCTCTTGGCAATACCCTTGAGATAAGCCTTTTTTCTCTCCCTCTCCAGATCCCCCCTGTGACAATACTTGAAGTTGGACGCTGTATTGCCAAGATTTACCGAGCAGATCCCACATCAAATCACTGGAACAGCGCAATTCCCAAACTCCCGGCCCCAAGTAGGTAAAGGGAATTACCGCCATTAAGCCTTCTGAGTTAATGCGACGCGATCGCTTGAAAATTCGCGGCTTTGGTTGAATTTCCTGGGTTGAAGAGTGAGTTACCCGCACTTCCACATCGATATTTGAAAGGTTAGAACGAGCCAAAACTCTATACTGCCCTTCCAAAATTTTTAAATTTGGCGATTCTAGGATATGCCACGAGCGATCGCCTTGTTTCTGTATCAGAAATTGCCAGTGTTCCATTGTGAGTGATGCCCAGACCGACGAGCCGCCCAGTAATATTGTGTATTATCTTGCTTGCAAGTTTACCTTAGTAATTTGTAATTGCATCACCTAAATCGCTATCAAATTAACTCATTTTTACTTACTTAACTTTTCGCACTTTATTCAGTAGCGTCAACCAAATTTCAATACGTCGCCCTGTTGCTTATACGTAAAGCTCCTGTGGTTTCCTGAATATTAAATTTAACTGTTTCTGCTCAACGTAGATCGAAAATTTTTGGATTATTTTTTACTAAATGGATTATTTTGCAATAAATACAACATAATAAAATAAATTAAGATTAACTTGACAATTTTTATTGAGTTTAGGACTTACGCACTATACAAATTAACCGTGATGTAAATTAACGAAAATAGGTCGTTTCAGGCTTTTATTAATTATCCTTATGATCATAAATAGACCACGCTGTAGGGGTTTAGCAATGCTAAACCCTTACGAAAGATGTGGCTGTAGAGAGGTAAATGTGTCCTCTGCGATCGCAAATCCTATACTTTACGCGCGGCACCTGTCCAACCTACCTGAAGCGGCTCTTTGAACTGTTACAAAGTATGTCTTTCCCTAAGTTAAATATAGTTGACAATAAAGATTTACAGGAGGGATTCGATGCTAGTCATTTTAATGGACGAGCAAATCCTTGCCCCTGAGCAAGTTTGCCAGTCTTGTTTACTCGCTGACGGAAGTGGTCAACCCCGTTGGCGTGGGGGTCAACTACGCTGTGGTCATGCCATTCGGAAACTTACTCAACAGCAGCCAGACCAGTATGAGTGTATGATGGGCTTTCGCATCGCCCATATAGAATAATTGGATTTGCCAGCAAGAACAAGCAACTGCGTTATCCTAAGGTCAAGTAACTATTAAAATTTAACCACAGGAGAACGCATAATGTCTTGGCGTGGGTCTACAACGGTTTCAGATCGGATTTTTGCTTGCTTGCCTTACCTGCTGCCTCTAATTGATGGTTTAGTCTTTGGCAGCTTTTTGTTGAATCAGTTTCCAGCGCTACAAGTCCTACTTTTGCCGCTGCAACCAGTACTAATAATTTATGGTAGTTTAGGACAATTTGGACAACTAATTGTGTTTTTTGCCCTATTCTTCTTGGTGGTCAGAAACGACAAAATCAGTCACTTCATTCGTTTCAACACAATGCAAGCAATTCTTCTGGACATAGTTATATTTTTGGGTTCCATACTGGTGCGAGTTTTAGGACAGGTTCCTGGTACTGGCTTTGCAATCGAAACAGTAGCCAATACCATCTTTTTAGGGGTAGTGGCAGCAGTTGGATATTCAATCATCCAGTCTGTAATCGGGCGTTATGCAGAAATTCCGGCGGTTTCTGATGCAGTGTATATGCAAGTGCGCTAGTAGTTAACGGGACGCTACGGTGTTTTCCAAGCGACCAATACCTTCAATTTCCACACGAACGCGATCGCCTCGGTGCAATGGATTTACACCCTCTGGTGTACCTGTAAGCACCACATCACCGGGTAATAGCGTCATAATCTGACTAATATAGGATACTAGTACATCAGGGGGAAATACCATCTGATCGATACAGGCAGATTGCACTGGCTTGGTGTCGTCATTGATAAAAGTCTGCAATCTCGCTCCTGGATTCAATTCCCGCACAATCCAAGGCCCCAAGGGGCAGAACGTATCAAAACTTTTAGCTCTTGTCCATTGACCATCCCGTTTTTGTAAATCCCGCGCTGTTACGTCATTAGCGATGGTGTAGCCCCAAATTTTAGTTTGGGCTACTTCTGGTGTACAGTCAAAGGCGCGATCGCCAATCACTAGTGCCAACTCTCCTTCGTAATCGATTCGTTGCGATTGGGGAGGATACTTAATTTCCGTCTCAGACGGAATGATCGACGTAGGTGGTTTGAGAAAAATTAGTGGCTCAGAAGGCACCGAAGTTCCCATTTCTGCCGCATGGTCTGCATAATTCTTGCCCACCGCCACAATTTTTGAGGGAGCGCAGGGAGCCAGAATTTGGTACTTTTCTGGTGTCAAAGTTAAATCAGTGGGTTGCCCTTGTAACCAGGGCGGAGCATCTAGCACCTGGACATTGAAGGATGGTTGTAATAACCCATAGTAAATCTGTCCTTCTTGATTTTGAATTCGCACATAGCGCTGCGCCATAAACTTGATGAATATCCTTTTATCTGCTTTTTTGTTGCTGTGAGTGAGTAGCAATCCTCAGTTGGCTTTTTAGCGAACTGATTGAGCCTTGAGTCTGAAAGCGATCGCTATAGATGTCCTTAGGAAAAGATACCCTATGACTAGGCTGATAGCTTGATCAATTTGCTGGCGATCGCCAAAAGCTGGATTCTTACTTGCTAAATAAATCTGGGGGTTATTTCCCGACTTAGTTCTCATTAGAGATGCAAAAAAATCTAAACTTCGGCAGATTGGGCTAATGATTCAAATTGAAAACTGGTAAGATTATAGTTCCTTGTTGCTTCAGATGTTGACTAATACTAGTATTTTAAATCAAATATTAGTATAAATTGACATCAGCAGCCGTTTTTGCCCATAAGGAAACTGAAAAATATGACTACAAGTTACGAAACAATGTACATCCTCCGGCCTGACCTGGGAGAGGAACAGGTAGAGCAAGCAATTGCTAAATATCAGAATTTTCTCCGCGAACAAGGCGTTGAGGATATGCACATTCAAAATCGTGGTAAGCGTCGTCTGGCTTATGAAATAAAAAAGCACCGGGACGGCATATACATACAGTTAAACTACACTGCACCTGCAACTGCGATCGCCCCCTTTGAACGCTCCATGCGCTTGAGTGAAGAAGTGATTCGCTATTTGACAATTAAGAAAGAACTCGAAGAGGAAAAACCCCCTAAAGAGGAAAAGGAAAGACCCTCTAAAGTAGCTGCAACAGTCTAAGGAGTAGGGAGTAGGGAGTAGGGAAAAGTTTTCCCAATGCCCGATCCCCTTTCATAAAATTTTGTCTTTTTATTTTTTCATTATTTGTTTGGGAATGCTAAATTAACAAATACTTGCCAAAGGTAGTACTCCCGCGGTTATACCTAAGAGTGGACAAGATTCTGAATAGGAGTTGTAAGCCACTGTGAGCCAATCTGATACACCCAATATTGAAGTTCTATCTACGGAAGTATCGCAACTACGCCAAGAGTTGCAACTTCGCGATCAATTAGTGCAACAGCTATCTCAAGAACTCTTCCGGCTGGTAAAGGGTAATACTAATTTTATGCCCCAGCAGCCGGAACTTGAGCGCGACCTAACTCAATTACAGGCTTTGCGCGAACAACTCCAGGCTGTGGAGCAACAGGTGACATTCTACCAAGAGCAAATTGCAACTCGTGACTCCGAAATTTACCAATTGCGACAATCAGTCCAAGAACTTACCGATCGCACTCGGATGTTGGAGCAAGTAGTACAAGAGTTGCCTCAAATTTACCGTCGTAAGTTTGAAGAGCGCATGACTCCAGTTAGAGAAAAGGTAGCAATGCTACAACGGGAAAACCGCCAACTACAGGTAGAATTGCAAAGTGTGAGTTATCGTCTAGCACTCAAAACCCGCAATGCTAGTCACAGCGGCATTGATTTGCCAAATTTTCCCCGCCCAGTATCCGAACAAAGTAACATTTCGACTCCTCAGAATGCCTAAACTTGCCATTATTGGTGGAATCGAAGAGTTGACACTACCAAGCTCAAAAAGCGATGGGATTATTGCTTCAATGGGAGTCTAATGACTTTACCCTCAGCAAGCATACACTGTATGCCCTACAGGGTTGAAGCGCAGTTTTACTAAAAACTCGTTCAATGACTCCCACTTAACTATAATATTTTTGTTTTGCTTCCTTTTTTGCGGCTCGTGAGTACTCTGCTAGTACTACTTGGCTTTTTATTTACGAATTACTTCTCTAAGTAGTTATGCAAAATTAAATATACATTGTCATTGCGAGTATAGCGTTTGCGGTAGCGTATCGGAAAGAAGCGATCGTCATGGGTTGGGATGGCTTTACTTCGTACCGCCAAAGACGAACGCAATGACACAAATATTTTTACATACTTACTTATAATGGTTAGTTATAATATAAGTATATAAACTGAGGCTAAAGCCTCTATGCACGCATGAGCCAGGGATGTAGATGGGTTTCACGTTGCTCTCATCTGTCTTGATTGGTGTAAGAAAATGGCGTCACAAAGAGTCTTAGAGACATCCAACTAGTACATCAAGGCAAAGATAACCGTGCAGCCAGAAATAAGGCGCTGAGGTTCTATCTTTTTTTACCTCTTACCTACTTGTACTAATTGGATGGGTGGGACACAGAGCAATTAGCTTAGAGTGATTGAAAAGCCTTACTTTTAAAAGGCCGTGAGAATGTCACAAAGAATTGCACTTGCTTTGACCGATTTTGGTCATTTTCTACTCTACATGGTTTAAGTAGATTGGCGGCCAACAACCAAATTTATTGACGTTCCATTGTTATTACCTAGCTACAAAACCAGGAGTTTTCCTCAACTTATTCTCGATATAAAATAGAAAATCAGCTTACCAGCACCAGACTGTTATCTTTGACAATGTGAGCATAGATTGGAAAGTGTGAATAAATGCAAATATTGCTTGACTCCACATCCTTCTACAGATAGGTAGATTAACTTGCTAGCACCAGACTGTTATGTTTAACGTCAGTAAAAATGTCTTCGTAAGTGTGAAAAATTTCAAACACTGAATCTAATTGAGTCATCTCCAAAATTAATCGTACAGGAGTTTGCACGTTGCATAAAACCAAGCGGCATCCACTCTGACGTGCAGCTTTCAACCCTTTTACTAAAGGAACTAACCCAGAACTGTCCATGAAATTCACTTCTGCTAGGTCGATAACCCAGAGTTGATGAGCTTGGGGTACTACTCTAGCCATTTGTTCGCTCAAAGCCATACCGCCTTCCAAATCTATACTTGCTTGGGGTTTGAACAAAATTACTTGAAGTTCTTGTGTGAGAGTCATTAATTTAACAGGGTAGTTGGAACACTTGACAAAAAATCGCAAAATGACATCAATACTCATTCTCTTTCAACGATAAAATGACTCTTTCACCCATATATTTGGGGAATTACAGCCATGCCGTTGAGAGAGTTTGTTTCGGTATTCATGTCGTATAAATTATAATTAACTTTCACGAGTATAGGCATAAGCGCCTAATAATTTCAGTATCAATCGTAGCTTTTACAAGATTTTCATAATTTTACTCGGTGTTTATAAAATTATTATAAATTTCTTTTATTTATTTTAAATAAATATTATTTTGTGGTATAAGTGCTAAAAATTGCATAGTTAATAGTCAAAATACAATAGTTGCCAATTTTTGCTAAACCAGCATAGCTATTGGATCATCTTTTTTGTGGAGTTCTCTAAATATATATTCTCCTAACTTCCAACTTCACCTTGCGAAAGTTTATTGCAAACAATTGAGAACCGCTATACATTATTCTTACCCGTGAGTCCTCATTGATCAGATCAAATTTTTAGAATCACCAATTTCATTATGCCCAGTTCCAAAATCTTAGCCCAAGCTTTCGACTATTATGTAATTTACCCCTGCCCAGTCTGTCGGATAGGTAAGATTTCTCATATGCCTTTGATGGAAGCTATGGCTTGTGATTTTTGCCAAGAGATTTTTACAGTCAACCTAGAACTACAGCAAATCAAGATGCCTTCTAGGCAACCACCCTTAATTTGGCGTTGGAATGGGTTTAGTTGGACAGAAGCCCAGTTAGAAGGTATGGAGTTAGGTTGGGGTTATGCAGTAGCCGCTATTGCTTTTGTAGTTCTTCCTACTACTCTAATTGGCATAGTAGCTTACTATTTTCCTCTTAATCTTCAGGAACCCATTACCTGGATGCCATATATTTGGACGATATTAACTTTTTTATCACATTTATCAATTATTGTTTGGATTTTTATTGAAGTCTATCAAATTCCAGTTGCTGCATATCTCAGAGCGATCGCTCGATGGAGAAATAGGGAGATGGGGAGATAAAGGCAAGAGTGCTATTAACATAATTTCAAATAGCTGCGGCATCTATTTTCTCGACATTGAGCTAGATAATCTCTGTTAAACTTTCATTTTTTATTTAAAATCCAAAAAGGCCATCTCAAAAACTTAATTTTGGCATTCCCAAACACTAAGGCCTAAGTGCCGAGAGATATTGGTTCACCGTTCTTTGCCGCTTTTGCAAGTAGCTCCCGGACTTCTTCATCTGTAGTTTGGGGAAAGTTTTCGTACCAAAGACCAACGCTGTAGAAAGGGCTGGGTGTCGAAATACAAACGATTTTATCTACCTCAGCTTCTAACTCATGGTAAGTTTCGGGCGCGGCGACAGGCACAGCAATCACAATCTGAGCAGGTTGTTGTTTTCGCACAGCCACAACAGCAGCCCACATAGTTGCACCCGTGGCTAAACCATCGTCTACTAAGATAACCGTGCGTCCCTGTAAATTTGGGAAGGGGCGATTACCCCGATAAAGGCGTTCCCGCCGCTCTAACTCTCGTTCTTCTTGCACCGCAACCCTGGCTATTGCTTCATCGGATACCTTCACTAAGCTGATAATATCTTCATTGACTATCCGTACACCACCACAGGCGATCGCTCCCATAGCTAGTTCTTCTTGATCAGGCACACCCAATTTACGTACCACCAAAACATCTAAGGGAGCATTTAAGGCTTTGGCAACCTCAAAGGCAACGGGTACACCACCCCTTGGCAGCCCTAATACCAAAACATCTGGGCGGTTAGCATCAGTGGCTAACTTCCTAGCTAAAGATTGACCTGCAAACCTCCGGTCTTTGAATAGCATGGTGTGACACTCCTGATTGGTTTCCAAAAAATTAAGTATTTACACGCACTCTTTCTTTGCTGCCAACCTCAAACAATAGATCGAATTCTGATGGGAGTTGAAAGCGAATATCATTGATTTCGCACTGCTAATTGCTTGACTCATTTCCTCCAGACTTATCTTAATGCATGACTTGTTATGGTCAGATGTTCTGAACTGATCTTAGAAAGTTAAAAATTCCGTGTCCTCTGACTAATGAGGCGATATCTCTGCTCTACACTTCTATCAAACGGATGAGTTATACCAATTTTAGATTTAGTGATTTATTGTTATTAAGTTTTCTCCCACTTCCCAATCTTTGTTGTTAGACTTATACTGAGTATTTTTATAACTTAATTTTAAGAAATAATTACTTAATTGCTGGCAGATGCGAAAATCTATGAGAATACAATAATAATTCCATTGCTAATTCTGTGCCTACGCCTTTTTGCCTAGATTATGTTGATATTACCTTTAGATTATTCTTTAATTGTAAATTTTCGGATAATATAATATAGTCTCCTTTGTTAGACAATGCGTAGTATTATGCTTGGTTTTACAGAAAAAAGTCATTAAAATTAACCATATAACACTTTTAATTAAAAATTAATAGGGTAGAATGACTGAATATTGTTTCAGCTATTTTTAAAATAAAAAGTAGGATTTTTTAATGATCAGCGTAAGTAATTCGCCAAAGGGCACAGTTAGCAGCACAACAGCCACTAAGAGACTGGCAAGGGCGATAATGCTTTCTGCTGGGGAGTTTTCACTGGTATTAGCTTGTTGTAACTCTGTTGAAAGGCAGCAGCAAATACTGAATGTATTAACTGAATTTTCATCAACAGACATCCAGGAAATCTCGCTCTCACCTGCGGCTGATGTATTATATACAGCTATTACAACTGCGATCGCTACTACTCAACCCGAAGCTTTGATGGTACGGGGTTTAGAATCTGTAGTAGAAATTAACCAACTTATCATCAGTACCAACATTATGCGAAATGAGTTTCGGAAACAGTTCCGCTTTCCCTTGGTGTTGTGGATAAATGAAGAAATTCTGCGCCAGCTAGTCTGGTTAGCACCCGATTTCAAAGACTGGGCAGCCAGTACTATTAGATTTGATGTAGCTAACAATTAGTTGGTTGAAGCTGAACAACAAGCGATCAACGCCTAATATTGTCTGAGATTATTTTGAATTCTAGATTTGCATAGGTTAGTAGTAATGACTTTACTCCTGGCTTTGGGGACTCAATTCACCACTACAAGCTGCTTATTATGGGTGATTGACATCATATTAGTCATTAAATCCCCGTTTCTTAGGAACAAACAATTACTATATCAGCGTCTGTCTTTATATCTGCTTCAGAAGACAAACATTAACCAATTACAACTTGTGAAGTTTTAAAATTATATAGTTTCTTGTCCTTGGTCGCTGGATGTTATTTCTTAGTTCTATAACTATTGACTAATATGACTATATTACTATGAAAATCATGCTAAAAAAATACTTTAACACCAATCAAGCAAGAGTTTTTACTGCTTTGATTTTGACTGGAATTTTATCTGTTGGTAGTGGTTTAATATTTATCAAAGGGGCTACAGCTGCTTCTGTAAATTTATCACTAGAAACAAGCAATGAAGTTCTCAAAGACAATATTAAACCAAACCGCTTGCCAGGTTCAGTAGCTAATGCAGTGCTGCGAGATTTAGCCCGTAGACAGGGAATTTTAACCAGAGAACTGGAAATTATTGATTATAATCAACAGACTTGGCGCAATGGGTGCTTGGAACTGCCTCAACCTGATGAACTTTGTACCCAAGCGTTAGTTCCTGGTTGGCGGATTGCGGTATCTAATGGCGAACAAAACTGGATTTATCATACCAATCGTAACGGGCGATCGCTACGTTTAGCTTCAGAAAAGCCTGACTCAGACAATCTGCCAAATAAATTACCCGCATCTGTAAAAAATGCTGTTTTACAAGCCGCCTCCAAAGGTTTGCAACAGCCAATTTCGCAGCTAACCATCATTCAGGCTCAACAGCAAACTTGGAAAGATGGTTGTTTAGAATTAACTAATGCTGACGAATTGTGTACCCAAGCTTTGGTATCAGGTTGGCGAGTAGTTGTCGGCGCAGTTGACAAAACATTGGTTTATCACACTAATCAAACAGGTTCCGTAGTTAGGCTGAATGAAAAGGCTAGGGAAAATACACTATCCCCTGTGCAAATTCCAGTCAGCGAGTTACCACCACCGTTAACTCAAAATGTCGTATTTCGGCAAATCTCCAGTGGTGGCTTGACTGGCAGAACTTACCAGACTGTTTTACTCAAAGATGGGCGATTGATTCGGGTGCGGATTGGTGATGCCAATGATTCTGAGCGTAGTGTTCGCCGCGTTTCTTTGCAACAGGTACAACAATTTCAGAGATTTTTAGAACGTTCTAAATTTAGCAAATTCCAAAATTTGAGTTATCCAGCCCCCAGAGGTGCTGCTGATTATATCACCTACACTCTTACCGGGCTAAAGGTTACGGTTCAATATAACGATATTTCTCAAAATAATCTGCCAAAGAATTTACGGCTGGTAGTCAAAGCCTGGAATCAGATCGCAGCCAGCGCCCAATAATAAACTTCATTGATGGAATTAAATAGCGATAGTTTTAGCGCTTACAATCGAAACAATCGCTATTCATGCTGATTGTTCATAATTTGATAATGTCTATAAATTAATGATGAAAAGGTTTGTCAAGTGGTGTGTTGAGTTTCATTCTTGGTGGAATATTCGCCAAAGCAGAAAGTCTCTTTTGTTTAGCGTTATAGCTACCTTAACCGTGGTAGCTACAGTGATGCTATCGTTTCCATTGAACGCTCAAATTAATCTGCCACGTTCGCCAGCATCGGAGTTAAGGGGCGTGTGGTTAACAAATATTGATAGTGATGTGCTATTTGAGCGCGATCGCCTCAAGGGATCTTTGCAACGCCTTGATGAACTGAATTTTAACACCATATATCCGGCGGTTTGGAATTGGGGTTATACATTGTATCCCAGTAAAGTTGCACAAAAAGTTATTGGGCGATCGCTTGATCCCACACCCGAACTCAAAGGGCGAGATATCCTTAAAGAAATTGTCGATGTGGGACATCAAAAAGGGTTAACAGTGATACCCTGGTTTGAATTTGGTTTCATGGCACCAGCGGATTCTCTATTAGCTAAAAATCGTCCCCAATGGCTCACCAGTCGCAGGGATGGGACTCGGATTGTCAAAGAAGGGACACATGATCGCGTTTGGCTAAATCCTTTTCGCCCAGAAACACAACAATTCATCCAAGATTTAATTGTTGAAATTGTCAGAAACTACGACATCGACGGTATTCAATTTGATGACCATTTCGGCTTACCATCAGAATTAGGATACGATGCCTATACAGTGGCACTTTACAAAAAAGAACACCGTGGTAAAGCTCCTTCTAAAAACTTTAAAGATCCAGAATGGGTGCGTTGGAGAGCTAACAAAATCACTGAGTTTATGAAGCGGGTATTCAAAGCCATTAAAGCCACTAAAAAAGATTGCCTGGTTTCCGTTGCGCCTAATCCTCAGCGTTTTTCTTATGACTACTTTTTAGCAGATTGGCAAAAGTGGGAACGGTTGGGAATCATTGAAGACTTAGTTTTGCAGTTGTATAGAGATGATTTAAATGTTTTTGTTAGTGAATTAGAGTACCCAGAAGTGAAAGCAGCCAAGCGCCATATTCCGGTGAGTATTGGGATTTTAGCTGGGTTGAAAAACCGATCTGTACCGATGTCACAGATTCAAACACAGGTGCAAAAAGTGCGCGATCGCAATTTTGCTGGAGTCTCATTCTTTTTCTATGAAACCCTCTGGAACATGAGCAAAGAAAAGCCCCAAGAGCGTCAAACTGGCTTCCAGAAAATCTTCCCCACACCTGTCGCTTATCCAAATCTACTTACAGGTTGGAAACCGTTTAGTTAATTTTACTCGCAATCTGTCGGTGAACACATCGCTTAATTTTAAGTGAAGGTTTACCGACAATTACGAATTACGAAGCTTGCTGTCCAAACCGTCTTTGTAATTCAGCTTCCGCTTCCTCAATTGTCATCGGCATCTGATTTGGAGATTGGGCGCGTCTTCTGTCAATGTAGATATGGAATGCTTCATCGTCGTTACGATGCTCCAAAATATAAGCTCTTAGCTGCTCTAAAGGCATTTGTTGAAGGTTAGGTTTTGTCATAACCAAAGAATTTCTCCAGTTGGTGTTATCTCAGCTTCTATTGAATTATTCGCCAAGATATAAATATTTCGGGTACGCTCGTCCAATCTTACAAGGTCTATTCGTTTATAAACTCTGGTAAGTTGAGCGCACACCCGAATTGCAGATATTGCTTGTTTGGGTGTAGGCTCCATAAACTTCCTTTATTATCGTAGATTAACATCTAATCAGATAAGGCTTACGCCGACAGTTGAGCCTCTGAACTCGGAAGTTGAGCCTCTGAACTCGACAGTTGCACCTTTGAACTCGGAAGTTGAGCCTCTGAACTCGACAGTTGCACCTTTGAACTCGGAAGTTGAGCCTTTGAACTCGACAGTTGAGCCTCTGAACTCGACAGTTGCACCTTTGAACTCGGAAGTTGCACCTTTGAACTCGGAAGTTGCACCTTTGAACTCGATAGTTGAGCCTTTGAACTCGGAAGTTGAGCCTTTGAACTCGGAAGTTGCACCTTTGAACTCGACAGTTGCACCTTTGAACTCGGAAGTTGCACCTTTGAACTTCTACCTCAGTATTTATCCTATTCCCAAACGCCCAGCCAAGCCGGGAGTTAGAGGTAAAAGAGTGGTAATCATCAAAAATAAAGCCAAAAGACCCAAAGCGGCTCTAGCATCATCAGGTTCAGTGACTTCATTCAAGCTGGGGCGTTCTTGATCCCTTTGCAAAAAGAAAATTACGATCGCCCAGTACATGGCAAGACTATTACCGAGAGACACTAACGCCAGTAAAATTAGAGTTGCGATCGTTGTGCGTCCTGCGGTTTTGCGTCCATAAATCGCCTGAACAATGCGGCCACCATCAAGTTGTCCTGCGGGCATCAAATTCAAAGCATTAATCACCAACCCCAGCCAACCAATTACCACTAAGGGATGAACATTTACCAGGGGTGACTGCAAAGCCGAACCAAGGACAACTCTTGCCAAACTTCCCACCAAAATCGACCCTTGGAAAAACTGATTTGGTAATTGAAATAAACTACCTGAGTGGGAAAGCAGCAAACCAGTTACCAGCATTAACAAAGAGACAATACCACCTACGGCTGGCCCTGCCAAGGCGATATCAAATAATACTTTGCGGTTAGGCAGCAGAGACTCAAAGCGGGTAATTGCACCAAAGGAGCCAATTTGCACAGAGGGCAGAAAGAAAGGCCAACTGAGGCGGATTTGGTAACGCTGGGCAAGTATCCAATGACCAATTTCGTGCGCTACCAAAATTGTAAATATCCCTGCACCTATGGGCAAAGCTTCTGTAAACCGCCCTGGATTGGCAAAGAGATCAAAATTCAGTAGTAGACTTGCTGCTTCTATATTTGTGGCAATAGTTGCTAGCAATAGGACGGCTGCAAAGACTTTTTGCGATAACAACATCGGACGGGGATCGTTGCGACTGGGCAGGACAATCACTACGGGTTTGCCATCTGTGTTTTCCACGAAAAACAGACGATATTGCTCACCAAGGCGTTGCCGTAACCTTGCAGTTAGACGGTTGTGAACCTCCTCTGGTTCTCCCCGCAGATTGCCTTTAAAAATGGCTCCATCTTGGTAGGCGATGGTTTCTATGGCAAAAAACGTATCGATACCGAAAATACCTTTAATTGTATTCAAGTCATCTTCCGGTAATGGCAGGATCTCCGGTTTTACCTCTGATACTGCTAATTGTGGGGCATTTGTTTCAGGTGAAGAATCAGCAGCAAGTCTTTCTGTAGCCCGTTGTTTGAGGATGGCATCTTGCCCAGATGCGCGTAACTGTCTGCCCAACAAGATGTACAATCCAGTGGAAGCTACCAGCAAGAATAATATACCCGCTATGTTGATGTAAATTCCTGCGGCAAATAATCCAAAAAACAGCAGCCAAGGAGTCATCAAAACTACCGACTGTAACCAGGCTAAGATTCCCAGCTTACCCAAAGGTCTAGCGCGATAAAAGCCCCAGCCCAAAATGCCTAAAGCTACCAATAATATTGCTGTCAGGATAGAAGTTTCTGATAAAGTAAACATCTTTAAACCTTTGCTATTGAGACTAAGCCAGAACAAGTCCGGTATTACGATACACTTATTAATGTATAACGCCGCCTGTAGTCTGCCCAAATTATCAGCCTATCCTTAGGAGCTAAATCACAAAATCAAATAATTGATGTGCCATTTGTAATTTAGAACAAGGTGCGATCGCTACCTGATTTCCCTTACTATCTAAAAATATCGCTTGATTATTATCGCTCCCAAAACCACTATCAGGTTGACCGATGGGATTAGCAACAATCGCATCTAGTTTCTTACTCTGCAATTTTTCTAATGCGGGCTTGACAATATCCCCAGTCTGTGCGGCAAAACCAATTAACAACTGATGCGGCTGTTTTAATTGTCCTAACTGGGCGACTATATCCGGTACTGGTTCCAGGGGTAAGGCTTGGGGGAGCGATCGCTTGGGCAATTTCTCTATACTATAATCTCGTGGCTTCACATCTGCCACGGCTGCTGACATGACAATGATATCAGCGTTGGGTAAACATTCCACCATGACGTGCTGCATTTGCTCGGCACTAATAACGGAAATTGCTTGCACTCCCAATGGTACATTCCAATTAGCTGGGCAATGTACCAGAGTGACACTTGCGCCTCGGTGAAGTGCAGCTTGCGATAGCGCCAATCCCATTTTACCTGTTGAAGGATTACCAATAAACCTCACTGGGTCAAGATACTCTCGCGTTCCCCCAGCACTAATCAACACTCGTTTACCTGCTAAATCGCGTTTACCTTGAGTGTGTAACAACGATTGGATGTAAGCCAAAATTTCTGGAGGTTCTGCTAATCTACCAGCACCGATGCGATCGCACGCTAATAAACCTGATGCTGTACTCATCCCATGATATCGGCTATCGATCAATAGCTGTTGCCAATTTCTTTGCACCGATAGCTGTTCCCACATATCTGTATTCATTGCGGGTGCTAACAGCACGGGACAAGTAGAAGCCAGTATGGTATTTGTGAGCAAATTATCAGCCATCCCGTAGGCTAACTTTGCTAATGTGTTAGCTGTCAAAGGAGCAATTACCATCACATTTGCCCATTCACCCAACTCAATATGCAACGGACGAGAGTGAGTTGGTTTCCAGAAATCATCATCTGTGTAGGCGGGATGACGAGATAGAGTTGCGAAAGTCAGAGGCGTGATAAATTCTTGCGCCGAACGGGTGAGGATGACTCGGACTTCCACCCCAGTTTTAAACAGCGTCGAAACCAATTCACAAACCTTGTAGGCCGCGATACCGCCAGCTACAGCAATTAAAACCCTGTTCAATTTTGGATTAGACATGGTAAAAAATTAAGAAGAAATACAGACGCGATTCATCGCGTCTATACTTCTAAAGCGATTCATCGCGTCTACGCTTCATCGTAGGCTTCCAAATCTAAGAGATAAATGTAGGATTCAACTAACTCTGGACGCTGAAATGCGATCGCTCGCAACAGATGCCAATCATTTAAACCCTCAAAAGCATTACTATAATTATCTAGCTCCAGACGGGTAGCTAGTTCTTCTACCTCTGCCGCAGTCATGCCAGCAATTTCTTTTTTGGAAATGCTTAGAGTTGTCATAATTTTCGCCCCTCCCTTATGCAGCACTCGCCTTCAGATGGGTTAAGTTGCGCTGAACGCATCCACCCAATATATATTACTCATTAGAAGTCATTAATTTCGTGAAAATTGTTAGAATTTGTACCAGAATTTATGAAAAATTCGTAATCCTGACTAATCAGTTGTCTTGACAACGAAATTCCATAGCACCTTTAACGTTTGTGGATTTATTTCATGCCCCATATCAAATTCGTGGTATTCTACCGCCACTCCCAGAGACTCTAGAGTTTCTCGTGCCTTCAAAGCAGCTTGTAGTGGCACAACTTCATCATATTTACCGTGGGTGATTAAAGTCGGTGGAATTCCACTTTTAGCTGTCGTTAGTGCATCAGGATGTAAATACCCGCTCATGACAACTAAACCTGCTAGGGGCAATTTTGATCCGACATCTAAAGTCATTGCCCCGCCTTGAGAAAATCCGCTCAAAATGGTGCGTGATAAAGGTACACCAGTGGTACTTTCTAAAGATTCCAAGAAATCTATTAGTAGTTGCCGACTTTCTACCAACCCTTCATACTTATTTTCCACGCGCAAATCGTACCATGCCCTCCCTACAGGGGAATTCGGATAAGGAAAAGGCGCATTGGGTAATACAAACAGGTAATCAGGTAAGTTGATTAAGGGCAGCAAAGATGCTACATCCTCAGCATTAGCACCCCAACCATGCAAAGTGACGATTAAGCCTGCGGGTGGTTGAGAAGTTGCGGGAGGAACAGTAATAAATTGTAAAGACAGAGGTTTACTCCTAAAATTTTACTTTTCTTATAGATCCTATCTCTTCAAGCAGACTTAGTATTGAGCGGCATTTGCTGCTTGCCCAAAGAATACCTACGTCTCATCACTGGAGTTTAGACTAATCAACCCATGATCTGAAAGCTAGACGCACGACTCTACGTTGTTCGAGGTTGCTTTTGGACTAGGTTGCCGATTTATTGAGGGTTTTGTTGCAGAAGCAGTTCTGCCCAAATCCTTCAATAATTCCTACAATCTCCTCTTGTGAAGGATGGCTTTTACCTACAAGGTAGCTTTCACAAGCTTTTTGAGGATTGCTGGTTTTGAGCGATCGCAAACAGGAAAAGTTAGAATTGGTGGACAGATAGTTTGCGATGCCTCTACTTACATCCCAGCCGAACAGCGCGACATCGGTGTTGTTTTTCAAGATTATGCACTGTTTCCTCATCTAAATGTGGCGGAAAATGTAGGTTTTGGGTTAAAACATTTCAGCAAACAGCAAATACAAAAACGGATAGCCGAAGTCATTGCTTTAGTGAGACTCGAAGGCTTAGAAAAACGTTACCCTCACGAACTCTCAGGTGGACAGCAGCAACGGGTTGCACTCGCCCGGGCTTTAGCACCCCAACCCCAACTCATGCTTTTAGATGAACCCCTGAGCAATCTTGATATCCAAGTTAGATTGCGCTTGCGGGAAGAAGTGCGAGAGATTCTCAAAGCGGCGGGGACTTCGGCAATTTTTGTTACCCACGACCAAGAAGAAGCACTAGCTATTTCAGATATAGTAGGTGTGATGCGCCAAGGGCATTTAGAGCAAATAGGCACACCAGAAAAAATTTATACTTATCCAGCATCACGATTCGTCGCCGAATTTGTCACTCAGGCTAATTTTCTTCCCGCTCGTCGTCAAGGTAATTTATGGGAAACAGAAATCGGCAGTTTTGAATTCACAGCGAATCACACCGACGATACTGGCGAAATTATGATCCGCCAAGAAGACTTTATCTTAAAATCAGCGATCGATGCGCCTGTAGTCGTCCGCACCCGACGGTTTTTAGGACGCGAGTACCAATATTGTTTACAAACTCCCTCTGGTAAAGAACTCCACGCTCGGACGATGACTGATACAGCTTTTATTTAAAGCTGCCTAAACTGATTGATGTATATAGCGGTTCCCATTCAGATGCGGTACAACGTTATATCCCAAGTTGTAGGGTGTACCTCACGCAAACGAGAACTGCTATAGTATCCCTTATAGTACAATACAGTTCAGTTAAGGTTTTTTGGTAGTGATTTTAAACCTGTAGAGACGCGAAATTTCGCGTCTCTACCAAAGATTTCGGGCTTAACTGAACCGTATTGCCTTATAGTAAAGTTTCAGACAAAAAAAAGTGGTTCTGTTGATTGTAGAACCACTAAAGCTTTTGCAAACTTGCTGTAAATTAATGAATTGTCCCTTCAGATGAAACAGTATCAATCGGTTTCATCAGGTATAGCCGCAATAACTGCCAGCCATTGGAGATGTAAAGCGGTAGTTTCTGGAATAATTGCAGGAATTTGGGAGTATTAGAGTTAGCGATCGCACCCAGCTTTTCGTTATTATTTATACAAACATCCAAACGCTGATAAAAGTCTGGATTCTCAACATCCAGCATGAGTGGGAACACCCTACCTGCGTTTTCGTTGGTCTTCTTAATTACATGGATGTCGTATTCTCGCGCATCTAATCCCAGGGTGGCATAAAAGTCCTTGCGTTGGATGTCATTGAGATACATTGTCGCAAACACCGACAATAGGAAGAACCGACTCCACAGCCTTGCTTTCCAATCATTCAATATTTGCGGCTGGGATTTCATCAGTGCATCGAAGAAATCACTGTGACGATTTTCATCTTGACACCAGTTTTCAAAGAACCGGAAGATTGGATAAATCCGGTCTTCGGGATGTGTTTCTAAATGGCGATAAATGGTGATAT
>Ga0209591_10001839_pt1 | contig 25868 bp, 27 predicted proteins | sample MAT01_FD_187207 | JGI IMG/M metagenome (GOLD analysis project Ga0209591, IMG submission 187207) | Freshwater microbial communities from Lake Fryxell liftoff mats and glacier meltwater in Antarctica - MAT-01 (SPAdes) (version 2) | ecosystem: Environmental > Aquatic > Freshwater > Ice > Liftoff... | reverse complement strand
TTCGCGGCGCCGAAGCGGCGTGAACCTCCGAGGTGTCCACGCGAAGCGCATGTCCACGGTCGTAGGTTCTCCTGTTCGCGCATGAAAACACCCTTGGCAGGATGTCAAGGGTGTTTCAAATAGCGGGTGCGTAGTGGTGTTCCGCCGTCCCCGAGAGACCCGTGTAGACATGGCCGGTGCTCGCCGTGCCTGGGAGTCTGGAACGGCACCTTTTTGGCATCGGTTAAGCGAGACCGAGACGTGCCGAGACGCGTCTCGGCATGCCCGGCGGCGCGATGGCGGAGGTCCGACTTCAAATCCGTGTCGGTCGCGCGCAGGCCGACCGGGAATTGCATAAGAGCATGTAGCCGATGTCGCGCGCCCACCCGATCAGACCCCTGCGGTCAGATTTATGAGGGGGTTGCGCGGCGAGTGGGTGCGTAGCGCTAAGGCGCGCACAGACCGTCCCGCGATTGCATAAAAAGGATGGAGCGACTCGCGACTTTCCACCCGACAGATACCTGCGGTCCGGGTGATGAGGCTGCTTTGCGCCAAGGGAGCCCTTCTGAGACCGTCGCAAGGGCTATGTCGGCCCCAGTTTCTTTTTGTTCCTGGGGTCCATGTCGCTTGCTTCGGCACTATCGGGATCGAGAAGTTCCACATCCGCGCCGGGCGGGGGTGCGACCGGGGGCGGAGGAGATTTCTTCGTGTGATACCCCCTCTTCGCGTTGAACAGGGGCAGGTCGCCAACACGATGCTCGTAGTTGAAGATCTCGCCCCGTTCGACTACGCGAACCATCACTTTCTCATCCGTCGCCTGACCCGGTTGGAGAGCCGGGGCCAGTGCTTCCTCCACTTCGGAGCCGATGGGCGGCACCTTCGTCTGCGATCGAAGTCTGGTCCACTGAACTTCAAGCCCATCGAAGGGGTACTTCAAGTCATTGCCGCCGGTGAAATACTTCGTCGGCACTCCATGCTCGTCGCGACCGCCACACCCGCTCTGCAGTCCCTCGATCAGCTGCCTCAGGCGGACCGCGGCGTTTTCCCCTTCGCCGATATAGAGGATGCCACTGGAATCGACGCTGCCGTTCTTCGTGGTCACGGGTAGCGCTGTTCCCACCGGCCCAGTGGCGCGAAGACGGTACACCAGGGGCAGCGCCGGCAAGCTCTTCGGGTCGAACGTTGAGACTCTCTCCCAAGCAGAGGTCGGGTTAGATCCAACGCGTTTGATCGGGCTCTTTGACATGCGTGAGTCTAAGGTCGCATCGGGGCATCGCAGCCTGCGGTTGGATCACCAGGGAGTCTCAGTATGGCACCCGCCACATCCCCGGGCGAGAGGGTGCTTGTGTCCAGCACCAGCTCGTAGGGCCGGGCGTCGCGCACCGACTCGTGATTGATCCGCATCGAGATGCCGATGTCCCGAAATGCACCTGCCTCACGATTGGACAATCTCTCGCGCAGCACGTCTTCGGCGGCGTGCAGGACGACCACGCACACCTGCTTGCTCGGGCATTGGGCATGGAACTCGGTCAGAAACCCGTCGATTTTGTCGCCGCTGAAGGTGTCGACCAGGATTACGGGGGCAAATCCGGAGCGCAGATAGCCGGCGGCGAGCTGCGCCGAGAGCGTGAGGAGTTTCCGGTGCTCCGCCTGGTTGGTCCAGTCCACCGAGATCACCATTTGGCGAAGCGTGTCAACCTCGACGCGCACGCCCGACGGGAAGTGATGTGCGAGGAACTTGGCCGCGGTGGTTTTGCCGACGCCGGGAGCACCCTTCAGCAGAATCAGATCGGGGAAGTCGGTGTTCATTGGAACAGTGCCGCCTGGGGCTTGTTGCACGACATCTGCTTGCACGGGAAGTTACAGTCTCGCATCGCCCTCGACACCTCCGTCGAGCGCCGAGTACACAGAATCTCCAAGATGTCCTGCCTCGCGATGTTGCCGAGAGGTTCTTTCGCGATTGGGATTCTCCGGTGATCGAAGCACTTCACGACATCGCCGTTGGGGAAGATGCAGATGTTCTTGCGTGCTGCGCATGGCGAGCTGTCCGCCGCCATCTGTGAGGGCTCGACCGCGTATGTCCAGTTGTTCGCCCCGAAGTCTTGATAGAGCTGCACGTTGTGTCGGATGCCGCGTTCCTTGCACCACGCGGCCACCTTCGGAACCTCATCCTTGGACTCTTTCGACAGAACGGACTGGATGCGGAGCTGATCGCCCAGGATTCGGAGGGCAAGTTCAATCTTGGGCATCACGAGGTCGAACGTCTGCGTACCCCTGAACTCGTTCCACTTCTCGCGATCCACCGAATCCACGGAGATCACCAGCACATGCCCCTGCTGCTGGTAACGCGTCAGGAACGCCTCATCCAACCCGCGCCCGTTCGTCACCATCACCATTGGCACGCCCAGCCGGTGCGCCTCGTCGGCGATCTTCACCGCATCGCGTTTGAACAGAAGGGGCTCGCCTCCCGTGAGAGTGACTTGGTACAGGTTGTGGTGCAGCCGTTCAAGGCAACGCAGGAAGTGGGCAATGTCAAGATGCTGGTTCTTGGGCTCGGGGCGTTCCCAAATCGCGCACTTCGGGCACCGGTCGTTACAGGCGTTCGTGATCATGTAGATCAGCTCGTTGCCCTTCACACCGTAAAAGCGACGGAGAGGCGTCTTGTACCACCGGTAGATGGACCACTCGATGGACTTCATCGCGACCAGCGGCATCAGAAGGACCGGGTTCTTCACCCTCCGGGCGAAGTGACCGATCTCGCCGACGTAGTCCCGAAACGCCCGTCCGATGCCCGGACCCTTCATCCTCAAGTCGTAGATCAGGCTCATGCTTGTTGCCCTCAAAGATAGACTCGGACGCATCCCACATCAGGACCGTGTGCCCCTCGTACAGGGTCGCGCTGGAGCTCTTGTACTTCATGAACAGCTTGATGAAGCGCCACAACCCCGTGATGGTGCTTGAGTATCCGTAATCGTGCCACAGCTTGGCATCGGGGCAGAAGCCGATGCGATACTTGCTCCTGAGCCGTAGGCACAGATCCACGTCCTCGCCAGCCGCGTGCGGAAACCGCTCATCGAATGGGAACTCCTCCGCGGCCCACGCTTTCATGCCGAAGTTCAGGGATGGCATGTACCAGAGTTCTCGCCGATCCGGGAGCAGCCACTTCCCGGCCAAAGTGCCGTTGATTTCGTGGTAGCGGTCCAGGAGTGTTGATCCCCAGGAGTAGGTCATGCCGCCCGCGGCGGCGAAATTGGTGTCCGCAAGGTAGCGGGCCATGTGGCTGTGCCAGTCGCGGTCGAGTATGCAGTCATGGTCAGTGAAAAAGATGAGTTCGTGGCCTGCGGCCAGCGCCTTGGTGACGGCGACATTCCGCGCCCGTGCAGGTCCGCAGTTCTTCTCCAAAATCATGTGATCAACATCATGATCGGCCAGGGAGTATTGAAGAGGGCTGGCGTCATCCACGACGTAGACTCGGGAGAACACCTTAGTTTGCTCACGAACGCTGTCGAGTAACCTAAATAGGCATTTCAAGTCCCATTTGGTGCGAATATGGCACGGAATGACCAGGGCGCTCGCCATGAAGCAAAAGTGTATCCGCGACAGCACATCGATGGGGCGCGACGCGCAGCAGTCCATTTGTCTTCAGTTTGAGGCGACAGCACCCACGCCGCAGTCGCCGTAGAATCTGATTCCGGGGCACGGCAAAACCGCCGGCTCGCCCAAACCCGCATGGAGGCGGCCGCTTTCCCTTGCAATGCCTTCGTGACCCATGGTGCGCCACCCGACAGAACTTCTCCGAGTACTGACCCGGCATTACCCGCTGCTCTCAGCCATGTGCCGAGAGAACAGGCGATTCGCGTCCGACGCGGAGCTCGAAGCTTTCTGCGCCGGGATCATCGCTCCGGGTTCAAGCGCGGTGGCCGTGGCAGGTCGGCTGAGAGAAGTCGGTGCCGTGACGCAGGCCACCGGAGATTGGGCTCCGCCCCCATACCTAAGGGCGTTCCTTGCCGAGCTCGAGCAGCGTCACGCTCTGGCGAGCCCCGGCGTCGTCCGCGGGTGGATCGAGAAGCTCTCGGCGCTGGCAGCGGCGCTTGAACAACAAACAAGCACTCCCGTCGCGAGAGCCCGTGGTACCGACGCCGGGCTCATCGAGCTGCTCGATGAAATCACGGACACGCTTGCGAGCATCGTGGGAACCGTCAGCAGCAACTGCGACCGTATCGGCGCAGAGGTTTCGCGGTACCGGGCCGAGGAGGATGCGAGGCAAATGCGGGCTCGCCTCGGACGCCTCATCAAGCTCTATAGCGACTATCTTGAGCCGGTGCTTGGCTTGATCGATATCGGCGGCCCCTTCCACCAGGTTTGCGAACGTATCGCCGCTAGCTGCGCCGCGATCGGCGTCGACGCACACCTGTCAGTCGACTCTTCTGCGGGTCAGGTCGCGTTGGCCACGGCGAGGGACGTGGTGTGGGTACGACGCGTCACCCTTCGGCGAGCTCTCGAAGCGAGCCGCGAACTGGGACCCCTGTGCGAGGCGGCGCTTCGTGAGACCACTATTACGCGAGGCGTCAATCGCGGGCTTGCGGCTGTCGCCGCCGGCCGCTGGGATCTGCTCGACCTCGTTAACTCACTCCAGGTGGTCATCGATCAGGACGGTCCGCTCGTTGCCGACCGCGCCGCCGCGTCCTTTGCAGCGGTGGTACGGCAGCATCGACCGGAGCCGCCGCCGTTGCTCGAGGAGACCGCGCCAGCCTTGATGGAGGTTCCGTGGAGCGCCGCGACTCTGCTCGAAGACCTATGGCAAATCGCGGAGGTCGCGGACACATTGGAATGGGTCTGCGATCGCGTGGGACTCCGTACGGCGGATGTCCCGGCGGGGCTCCTTCACGATTTGCTCGAATCGGTGCCGGAAGGCTTTGCATCGAGCGAAACAGCGCGGAACTACGCCTTCGAATCGGTGGAGGTCCAGGCGTGCGTCTGGACGTGGAGGGCACCCAACCGTGAGTGATGCCATCACCAAAGCGACATTGCCGCCGCGTCTGGCAGCGGTGTTCCGCCTGTTGCGAAGCGGACGGCACGTGAGCCGAGAGGACGGCGCTGAGTTCCTGGACCTTGACCGAAACGCCGAGCAGTATTCGCATCTGCTCTCGGGACTCGGGTACGAGCTACGCCACCATGCCCAAGGCTTCTACTACCTTGAGGGCTCCGGCGCGGTACGAGCAGAACGGATGAGGGCGGCGCTGGTGTTCCTTCTCATCCTCTTCCAGGATCTCGACGAGAAGAAGTTCCAGAGTGACGAGCGAGCTTGGGAGCGGACGCTCCTCCGGCGTACGTTCCGCATTGCGGAGCTTCCGCACTTCCACACGGCCCAGCGCCGGGCCATGATGTCTGCTGTTGACGTAGATGAGGCCGGGCTGAGCCGTGTGCTCCAGTTCCTTGAGCGGCTGGGCGTCGTTCAACTGCTGCCCGAGGGACAGTTCGGCTTCCTGGCCCCAGTGCATCGCTTCGTCGATCTGTGCGTTCGGTACGCCGAGGACGGGACCTGGTCGGAGAAGTCCGGCGGCGAAGAGCGTGGGCCGCCAGCGCGGGATCAGGCGCTCGACGACGACGAGGAGGAGGCGCAATGACCGACTTCGGCGTCAGGCGGCTGGTGGCGATCAACAGCGGTGGCTACCGCTTCGCCGATGTCGGCCTTGAGGGGCCTATTCATCTCGTTGCGCCCAACAACCGGGGAAAGTCGACGCTGGTCAACGCCCTCCAGTTCCTTTATGTTGACGAGCTCCGCGCGATGCGGTTTCCTCGTTCGGTCGACGAGACGCGGGAGCACTACTTCGGCAAGTCGCCCTCGTACTTGCTGTTCGAGTGCCACACCGCCGTGGGCCCGCAGTCGCTCCTGGTCGTCGGCCGGGGCCGCGTCGCGGGCTCAGCATTCGCGAGATTCGTCTTCGCGGGCGGGTATCAAGCCGATGACTTCAAGGACCCCCAGGGGCGCTTGGTGGAGTTCGACGTGCTCAAAGCACGCCTGGCCAACCGCTCGCTCCAGGAGGTCAAGCCGTCCGAGCTTTGGGAGACGCTGTGCAATCCGACGCGCCGTGGTCGGCCAGAGGAGAACGGCCATCGGGTGCCGCACATGGGGTTGCTGCCGATCCGCACACGGGAGGACTACCGCTCATTCCGAGAGGCATACGTGCGACTCCTGTCACTGAGTGACATGAGCGCAGCTGAGCTACGCCAGTTGCTGATCGCCTGCCACGCCGCCGAGGTCGGAGACATCAAGCTCGACGTCGCCGCCGACTACCGCGACGAGTTCGAGAGGGCGGAGCGCACCGAACGCCGGCTTGCCTTCCTGGACGCCTCCGGGCACCTTATCGACGATGGCGAGCGGGGTCGTGGTCGCGTCGAGTCCAGTCATACCCGATTCCAGTCGAGTGCGCCAGCGGCGCTCGCGGACTTCTCTGCCCTCACGGCCGCACTGCGTAACGGCGAGTCCATTGCCGCTCGTGCCGAGAAAACGCTTGACTCCCGCCAGGTTGAGCTCAACGAAGCCCGGAGCGAGGCGTCGCGGCGCGAGGGCCGACTGCTGGGTGATGTTGAACGCATGGAGACGGAGCTGACCGCTCTCGACGCACTCCACGCCAAGTGGTCGACTTCCACGCCGGAAATGGTCCAGACCATGCGGGACAATGCCGATGCTGGCCGAGATCGCATCGCCGCACAGAGAGAGAGGATCCGGCAGGCGGGCGCGTTCGACCTCAACGCGATGAAGCGCTCGGTCCAGTCGCTCCGCCATGACGCCGAGAGTCATGAACGTTCTCTGGCGAACTGGGAGAAGCAGCTTTCGGGATGGCTCGCGAGTCACGGGGTCAAGCCAGACACCATCGTTCAGGCGTTCAGCGTTCTTAATCCCGCACTGCTACGGCTCATCGTCGGAACCGATGTCTTCGTCACCGATCCCGCGGCTCTGGTTGATCGGATCAACGCACTAGCCGATCGGATTGAGGACGGTCAATACGAAGATGAGTTGGCGCGCGTCGCTGTGTCCTCGGTCAAGGGGCCTGACAAGGGAGATTTGAAGGATCCGGCGTCCGCAAAGGAATCGCTGCGGATCGTCAAGGACCGCCTTCAGGAGGAACTTAAGAGGCTGGCTGTCGCCGAGGACTCCGGCCGCGCGAGAGCGGAACTTGCGGAGATGGAACGCGAGCACGGCAACCTTGTAGCGCGGCTGGAGGAGCACGCTCAATACCTGGCTCGGTGGCAAGCCCGTCCCGATCGTGATCGAGAGCTGGCGAAAGTGAGGGAGGAACTCTCTCGGGTGCGGGTGGACCTGAGTGGGGTGAGAGCAAAAGAAGAGCAGTTGGCTTCTGATCGACGCCGACTTGCCGACGACATGCGGACCTGGCGCGCGGCGATCTCAGAGATCCAGACTGCCGGCCAGCGATTCCAAGCCGCGTGCGACTCGGCCCAGCTAACGGTGCCGGTGGACACAGGCGATCCGGACCAGCAGGTGGAGATCGCGGGCCAAGACGTAGCTGGCCGGGTTGCTAGCTGTGTCGCATGCCTTGATGCGCTTGCCGGTGCTGCACGCGAACACCGGTCGGCACGAGATGAAGTCAGGACGATCCAACGGCATCTCACCCGACTGTCCCAGGACCACAGCCAGCCCCAGTACTTCATAGGCGACGAGGACGCCGACTGGCTTGAGCTTGTGGAGGCGCGGCGATCGACTGCCGAGCTCCATCAGGCGAACCAGCAGGCGTGGGATGCATTGTTCACAACCATTCGGGCCCGGCTCGACGCGCTGATGCGCGGCTACCGCGCCATAGGTAACGCCATCACCAAGCTGAACGCCGCGATGAGGCGGCATCGCGTGAGCAACCTCCGGGAAGTGCAGCTCGAGGTCGTCCGGCAGCACGAGGCGTGCGACTTGCTGGAGAGTCTCACCGCCCCCGACGGGCTGTTCGCCGACCGCGAGGCCCTGGACCGCGCCCGGGACAGACTGCGGCGCTGGATCAAGGAGGGCAAGGTCATACGGCTCGACGACCTGTTCGCCGTGCGTATCCGCGTGCAGAGCGTGGATGGTAAGTGGAGCGAGGCGAAGTCACTGGACGACATCGGGAGCACGGGTACGGGCATGACCGCGAAAGCGATGATCTTCATCCACCTGGTGCGCGCCGTCGTGGCCGACGAACGGTACCGCCTGCACTTCTATTTGGATGAGACGGGCCAGCTCGACGACTCGAATCTCGCCGCAACCACCGCCCTGGCTATGGAACGCGGCGTGGTGCCCATCACGGCCGAGCCTCGCGTCCGGGTCGAGCCCCTTGCGCATCCAACTGTCACCGTGTACAGCCTCGGGCAGGAACCCGATGGTCAGTTCTACATCGATAAACGCCGGACGCTCCGCGCGGCCAAGCGCCGGTCAGAACAGGAGCCGACACCGGATGTCGCAGGTCCAGCGTAGATTTCTGCGAGCCCTCCGCGACGGTTTGGATCGTGGGGTCCCGGCGTCCGCAGTTCCTGCCGCATGCGACGGGATCGTCGCAGCACTGGAGACGTGCGGCGCGATCGAGCGACGGCCGGCGGGACGCGGTGAGCTCCTCCGGGTGCGCAGCGTTGAGGCGTTCGGCCTCTTCGTTTCCGACCGGTTCCCCCTCGGTCTCGAAGATCCCGGAGAGATGCCGGCGGACCGCGTGTCGGGTGTCCGGCTCTATGGTGACGCTAAAGCCGCCGTTCGCGGGCGCAGTGAAGGTGTGTTCCTCCGATCAACAAAGCCCGGGACCAGCCTCGAGTCGGAGTCCGGTCAAATCCTGCCCGTTGCGGAATGGACATCCATCGGAGGCGTCGCAGCGTTGACGCTTGAGGAATCGAGACGTTGGCGCTTCTCCGGAATGGTCGCGATCGTTGAGAACGCCGAACCGTTCTGGCAGTTTGAACGAGAACTGCCGCAAGCCGACCTGGCGGTGTATGCGGCCGGGCGGCTCTCTGAACGGGTGCTCGGCTGGCTCGCCTCAGAAGGCATGGCCGGGTGCCGCTTGGTGCACTGGGGTGATTATGACCCAGTCGGCTGTATGGAGTTCATCCGACTCAGAGGGCGTTGTGGCGACCGCACGACGATGCATCTCCCTAGTCGGGTAGAGGACTTGCTGCAGAGGTTTGGCAAAGCAGAGCTCTTGACCGACCAGCTCGAGATACTGACGGCGCTTCGCCGACTTGACGCGCCGTCTGAGGTCGCGGCGCTGCTTGACATGTTCGACCGCCATCGCAGAGGTCTCGAGCAGGAGGCTCTGCTAATCTGACGAGCTCGTACTCGTGGCATGCGATGCGTCTGGAGCTAGCGACCGCGGGTACCACCGTATTCGCGTCAAGAAGCCGATTTCAGGTCTGGTGCATCAGCGAGCTTCTGGAGCTCCCCCAGAATGTCGGGGTACCGCTGGGACAGGTACTTGACGACCCCGGCGTGGTCGAGCAACTTGCGGAGGTAAGCCACGGCCAGCACCAGATTCAGGGTGTTCTTACCGTGGGACTCTTCGATCATCAGGAAGTCCCGGCCGAGCAGTTCCATCTCGCGCTCCATCCGGGCGATGTCCTCGGGCTTCATCCCCGGCAGCACCTTGTTCTTGTCGGTGTCGATGAGGTCCTTTTCGGGCGTCGCCGCCAACAGGCACATCGCGTAGTCGGTCGAGAAGTTGTTCGCGGCCACCATCAACTCCGCCATCTCGATCTGCCGCATCGGCACGGCCCGCTTGAGCTCGCGGAGCCCCTTGGTGGTGACGTTCTTGTCCTTCAGCAGCACGACGGCCTCGGGGCAGATCCCCGTGAGGAGGTCCCGTTTGATCCGAATGGACTTCACATCGACACTCAGCGTCGCGGCGATCCGCTCCTCCGTCACCCCGTTGTCGAGCGCCCGGAGGATCATGAAGTGTTCCTGGATCGGGGCCATGCGGTTCACCTTGTGGTTGTAGGTGAAGCCCTCGTCGTCCTTGGCGATGAGGCAGAACGCTTCGGTGCGCCCGAGTTCTTTGAGCACGTCGAGCCGGAAGTGACCGTCCAAAAGTGTATAGCGACGGTCGCGCCCGTCGGACGAGTCTTGTGGAAAGATGATCAGCGGCTCAATCACGCCGAGCTCGCGGATCGACGCGAACAACCGCTGATACTGCTGGCCCTTTCGCATTTCTGGGCGCACGGTACGAACAGGCAGGATCTCTCCGATCGGCACCATCACGCCTTCGGGATTGAACGCCATCTGGACCGCGTCGGCCATGTCAGGCTCCCTTTCGGCCGACATGGTCGGCGAGGAACTGCGGCATGCTCGTCAGCTTGCCTGCTTGGAGAATGGTCATGAGCCCCGGGTCGGCGAACAGCTGCTTCAGGGCGCTGGCGACAAACAACAGGCGGGTTTCGCAGACCTTGGCTTTGTGGACCAGCAGCCGCTGCTTAGCGCTCTCTCGCTTGTACGCCTGCATTAGCGAGTCGCTGGTGACTTCGGCTTTGGGGTTCTTGCGCCCGGCATACCGCATGGACTTTCCGACGGCACGCCGCACTTCGATTAACCGCCGCGCCTTCAGCAGCTGCTTGCCGCGGAGGCTCTTTGACTCGTACGCCTCCGTCAGCGCCCGTTGAACTTCCTGATCGTCTGACGTGGCGATGGTCACGGCGATGCTGATGGGGATCTGCCCCCACTCCACAGCCTCCAGCAGCCGGGTTTCACCTTGTTTGAGCAGACGGACAATTCCTTTGACGTACGACGCGTGAAGGTCCGTCTTTTGGGCGATTTCGGTGTAGGTGTACCCGCGTTCCTTGAGGTTGCCGACCTCCCGAAGCATCTCGACACAGGTCTGACGACGGCGGGCCAGGTTCTCGGCGAGGCTCATGAGCAGCAGATCCTCGCGCGAGGCGTCGATGCTGAGCGCCGGCACCGTGGTGTCTCCAAGCTGGCGGCAGGCCTCGAGCCTGCCCTGGCCACACACCAGTTCGTAGAGTGGCTTGCCGTCCTTGGTCCCTCGCTGAACCACGGTGACGGGCTTTTTGAGTCCGATGTTGGAAATGTTCGAAACGATCTGCTTGAACTTCACCTTCCCGCGCTCACGAGGGTTCATCACCGTGATCTGGTCGATGGGGATGCGGACGACGTTGGTATCGCGATGGTCGATCACGCGGCCACCTCGATCTGGATGACCTTCGCCATGCCGAAGAAGAACTCCAGGGACTCAAACCGGAATGTGTCGATCGATGCCCCGTTGAACTCCGACAGCCGGAAGTCGGGAAGCTCCATGTCGATGCTCGGCAACAGGTAGTAGTCAGCGGGCTGCTCGTTGGACGGGTCCATCCTCACCACTATGTGGATGTCGGCGACCCTTTCCTCAGGCACGCGGAATCGCCACCGGGGCGATCCCGCTGCTGTTGAGCGGTATCGTGCCAAGGAGAGCGACGCGCTGTAGAGGCCGTTGATCGTCAAGACGTCCGACGCGTCGTTCCGTTCGACGGTCGCGCCCATCGTCTGGAGGTCCTGGATCAGGTCCCCCAGGAGTTGTGGATGCACCTGCCGCAGCTGGCGGTTGACCTCCAGATACTCGAAGTTGCGCTCGGGCATGTATCCCGCCAGCCGGTACGCGTTCACCAGGCTCCCGAAGCGGTTGCGGTACGCCGAGCTCGACGGCATGCCGTCGGTCTCGTCAATGAGCGCGCCGGTGAGCTCGGGGTGAACGGCCAGAAGGGTGCGCAGGCGGCCCAGCATGTCGTCATCGCTGAAATGCCGATGCCGCTCTTGGATGATCCCCCGCGCCATGAAGAACGCCTCGGGCTCGACCAGGCCATCAAACGCGCCATCGCCGCGAACCCAGATGTCCGGCGAGTTGATGACCCGCTTCTTCTTGAGTTTGAACGAGACCCGGTTGTAGACGTTGTTGCCGATGTACTTCTCGTTGGACAGGATCTGGTGGACCATGCTCCGCGTCCACGGCCGCTCGCACGCTGAAGCAATGCCCGCAGCGTTCAGGCCGTCGGCGATGGTCCGTTCGCTCTTGCTCTCTTTGACAAACTGCTCATAGATGGACCGAACGATCGCGACCTCTTCTTCTGGTCCCGGCACAAGAATGACACGGTCGGTCTGCAGGCTCTTTTGCTCGCCGCGTTTGAGCACGCCTTTGGGTGCGCCGGTCACATCGATCAGCATCCTGCGAAGGCCAAAGCCCGCGGGTCCGCCCTGGCGATAGCCGAGTTGGATGAGTCGGCACTGGCCCTTGAAGACCTTGTTGGACAGTTCGCGGCTGTACTCGCCCGCCATCGCACGCTTCACGCTCTTGATGATGGTCGAGACGGGGCTGCCGTCGTTGGCGAACTGCTCCATGCAGTACTCGACCTGAATGCCCGCACGCTTGCAGACGTACTCGTAGTAAGCGCTCTCGTCGGCATCTTGGAACCGTCCCCACCTGCTCACGTCATAGACCAAGATCGCCTTGAACGGGGCCGTGCCGCTCTCCACGTCGGCCAGCATCTGCCGCAGCGATGCTCGGCCCTCGATACTCAGCCCACTCTTGCCGTCGTCGGCGTAGGTCTTGACCACGTCGTACCCGCGCACCTTGGCGAAGTCCGCGATCGCGTCGCGCTGATTCTCGGTGGAGTACTGCTGGTGCTCGGTCGACATCCGGACGTACTGAGCAGCGTGGATGCGAGGAGTAGCTGAGTCGGCTTGTGGTGCGTTGGACATATGGAGCCTTACGGATGGAGTGGTGTGCCATGAGCAATGGAGGCGACGCGAGATTGCCGAGACGGTAACAGGGGCGGCCGCAGCAGCTGTTGCACAGCTGTTGAACTCGCGCTGAAATGCTGTTGCACTCCACTGGCTAGCGAGCGATTAGTCGCAGCCTGTAGTGGCCTCGCGTGCTTCCATCTATCAACTCAGCCAGGTCATTCATGCCAGCAACCCGGAGCTTTCCTCGGAGCCGGCACATCGTGCTCCGCACGGTCGAGTACGTGCGCGGCCCTGTCCAGAGCTCGTCAATCAGGCGGTCCACCTGAACGTACTCGTTTGGGCGGCGGCAGAGGCGTTCCATCAGTTCAAAGGCCATTGTGTGGCCGAGCACGCAAACCCTGGTCTCCCAGTGAAGCGAGTAGGTCGCTCTGTCGAGTCGGAGCTGGTATCCGGCGGTTGCATGAACTGCGACCGCCTCTGGTTCGGTGCGCGGTGCTCGCTCGATGAGATCACACAGGTCGTCGACCCGAGTGATCACCACGAGGAGGCTTGCGCGAAGGGCGGTGACGGCTTTAACGATGTCTTGAGCATGGGTATTTTCCATGCCAAACGTTGTGCGGCGGTGTGCACTTTCGCGTCAAGACGGGATGTTTGCCGCCCACACTTCCTCGTACCGCTCCCGGTTCGCCTCGACCCAGGTTCCGGCGAAGAGGTGCGCTCCCAAAAGGAACTGTTTTGCGTCCGGATTGCACTTCGACTCCCCGACCGTCGGGTGGAAGTACGCCGGCGGATAGAGCGCGATGTCGTCGTACTGGGTGACCACCCGAGCGAGTAACCCAGGCCCGGCTTGATCGCCGACATACCGGCGCTCGAAGAACGACTCTTCGATCATCGTCACCGCGTGCCACATCGCTGGGTGGTTGGCCGGAAAGCCCATCGCCGCGTTGGAGACGATGTCGAGTTGCTCGCAGGCCGCCCATGCTCGCACCTCGGGCGGGCACATCTCGTCGAGCGGGCGGATGGGCTTGACGTCGGTGTCGAGATAGACGCCGCCGAAGCAGGCCAGGAGCTCCAGCCTCAGGATGTCCGACCTCATCACGCAGCCGGGCGTGCCGCCGACATTGCCGCACGCCGCCCATGCATTGCCGTTGAGGATCGGCGGCAGGTTGTCATCGGTCCACAGCCGCATCTCCCAGTGCGGGTTCATCTCGGCGAAGCGGCGACGCCAGCGCCGCTGGTGCAGGGGCATCTCGCCCTTGCCCAGCCAGATCTGGTGCAAGACCCGCGGGATCGAGGTGGTGCGTGCGGCGGTGCTCAAGCGACGGCCTCCGCGGCCTTCGCCTGCACGAGCCCGAACGCACCGCCGTGGTCCCTGGCGGCTTCCTCGCTCTGCTCGAAGAGTGCCCAGTGGAAAGGCACGACGTCACGGAAGTGCCCGTGGTCGCGGACAACGCGCGTGAGAAAGCCCGGTCCACTCTGATCCCACACGCCTCGATAGACCAGCACCGAGTGCGGCAGGTCGCGGATCGCGTGCCAGAGCATCGGGTGGTTCCGTGTCGCGCCCAGCACCGACGGCGACAGCATGTGCGGGCGGCTCGCGCCGTGGCTGGCGATCGTGGAGCAGAACGCGCCGACGCCGGCGACGAGTTCATCGAGCGGCTTCAGCGGCAAGCGATCGGGATCCACGAAGACACCACCCTCGCGGGCCAGCACCTCGTACCGCAGCAAGTTCAGCCGGGCCGCCGACGCCGCGGGCTCGCTGAGATCAAGTGTCTGCTGCCACTGATCGTGGTTCAGGATCGGCGGCCTGGTCTCGAGCGTGAACGTGACGACATCCCACTCGGGGTGCAACGTCTGCCACGCTCGCTTCCACGCCGTGAGGCGCTGTTGGTCGGGGGACTCGGACAAGTCGGCCGTGTAGATGACTTTCGGTATCATGCCTTCACCTCCTCTTCGCTGCCGCTGCTGAGACTTCCCACGCCACTCTGTTGCCACTTCGCGGGAGGCACACCCTCCATGCCGCCCTCGATGAACGACGACGCGCCCTCACCGAGCGCCACGGACTGCTGGGCGCTGCCAGAACCCGAGCCCGAACCGGGCGGGCCGGAGCCGCTTTCGCTGCCGCTGCCGGAACCTGACGAACTCCCCGAGCCAGATGAACTGCCAGAGCTCGACATGGACGAGCCGCTGGACTTGCCGCTGCCGGAGCCTGACCCGCTCGAGGAACCAGAACCCGAGCCCGACCCAGAACCCGACGACGATCCGGACCCGGTTGCCTGCGTCGCAGGCATGTCGTTGTGGACCCACACGCCGTCGGCCAGGAACACGTTGAGTCCGGGCACATGGACCGCGACCGTGGTGACGCGATCGCCAGCGCGGACAATGGTGTCGATGCGCTCCTCGCTGAGATCGTGCCGCAGGAGATAGTCGCCGACCACCACGAACTCCGCCGAGACAAACCCGACCTCCTCGCCGCGACGCAAGAGAACCGGGTGCTCGGGCGTGAGGCGCAGGCGACCGTTGATTGTGATGAAGCCGTCGTGCGTGCCGACCTTGACGCTGGCGACCGTGCCGGTGACCGGCGTGAGCACTGCCTCGGCTCGCTGGCGCAGCCACTGGTACTGCGCCCGCCACGGCACATCGCGATCGAGGCCCGCCACATCGAGCGCCGCGACGCGGTCGCCCGGCTTCAGTTGTTCGATCGGCACGGTCTGACCCGAGGCCAGACGCACCGGCGTCCCGGCCAGCACGCAGTTAGACCCCGGACCCGAGCCGCCAGGCCCCGAACCTCCCGGCCCACTTCCCCCGGGTCCCGACCCACCGGGCCCAGAACCGCCAGGGCCGGAGCCTCCGGGACCAGAGCCGCCCGGACCGCTGCCGCCGCCACTTGACCCGCCCCCGCCCGACGAACCGCCGCCGGAACTGCCCCCTCCGGAAGATCTTGCGGAGGAGCCACCAGAGGACCCGGCCGAGGACATACCGGAGCTCGCCCCCGACGACATCCCGCTGGACGCCCCGGAGCTCATGCCCGACGAAGCGCCCGAAGAACTCATGCCGGAGGAACTGCCGCCGCCGGAACTGCTCATGCCACTCGAGCCGCCGCTGCTCGACATTCCCGAGGACGACATGCCGCCGCTGCTCGACGGCGTATCGCTCGGCGTGCTCGACGGCGTGTGCGTCGTGCCCGGCGTGTTGCTGGTGAACGCGCCGGTGGTGTAAAACGTCAGCGTCGGCGTGCCACCCGGGCCGGTTGTGTAGATCACATCGCCTGTCGTCGAGTAACTCGGCGGCATGCTCGGTGTACTGGTCGGCGTCGAGTACGTGCTGTACGACGAGTCGGGAGACTCCGACGGCGTCGAGTAGTTGCTCGAACCGCCGCCCTGCGGAGCGCGGCCTGTGGCCCAGACCGGGATGTATAAGTAGTAGCGGGTGGGGCCGTCGCTCATCGGGCGGCCTCCTGAGGCTTGGGATTGGGCTCGTACCAGCCCTGCGTGTTGACGGGCTTGCCACACTCGGCGGATGCGGCCGCGACAGCATCGGCGAACTCCATCCGCTCGAACACTGCCAACTCGCTTCCGGGCGAGCAGTTAATAACCTTGAACCCCTGTTGATCGAAGTGAGGCTTCAGGGCCTCGAATCGCTTGTGGAGCGACTCATAGAGGATGTTGTTGTGGCGGATCGCCTGCGCTGACCGGTTCTCGTCGAAGGCGTACTTGCGGTCGCCCGCCATCTTGAAGTCGCACCCGAGCAGGTACACAGTGCGGAAGCCCAGGTAATGCAGCAGGTGCAAGGCCGCGAGCATGACGCTCCGCTTGCCCTTGATCCCCAGCGAATCGGTGTCCTCGCCGTCCTGGCCCCAGTTGATGGTGTCGCTCTTGAGGAACCGGCCGTGGTCGAAATGGTCGCTGCGGCGGTAGAAGAGCACGCCGGGCATCTGCCGGACCTTGAAGGCGCTGGCGCGGAACGACCCATCGGGGTTCTGGACCCGCCGGCGTTTGTCGAAGTGGGACACGGGCACGATCTTGAGGATGCCCGGGTCCTTCCAGCCGCCCTTCGTTGATAGAGCGTCCACTCACGACAACGGCCCCAGCATGAGCCGGGGCCGTTGGAACGGTTCAATATGTCGCGTTGGATTCACGCCGCCATCTTCATCGGCCTGCCTTCGGTCACGGAAGCGATGGTGAGGCCCGGCCCACCGATGCCGAAGTTCACCGTGAACTGCGCGGGGTTGCCGCGGGCCGTCGAGCGAACGGCAGTAATCTGGTACGTCGCGGGCGATGATCCGCTCGGCAGCGTTTCGTCTGTGAACACCTTCACGCCCGTTGCGCCGACGAACGTCAATGCGCCCCCACCAATCTGCCGCTTGACCTCGTAGATGGTCCCCTGCGTGCCGCTGGGGTTGTTGCACTTCCACTTGAGTTCGAGCGCACCGTTCTGCAAGAGGCCGACGGTGAAATCAAACGGCGTGCCGGGCGGGGGCGTGATGCCCGGCACGGCGGGCGGGGGAATCTGCGCGAGGACGTAGACGTTGGGATCGTTCTTGCTCTGTGCGTAGTTCTTGATGGTCTCGATCATGTCGGACCCAGCGCCCGCCCCGCCGTGCATGTTCCGCACCTTGTCATAAAAGTTCTGCGTGGCGGCGCGGGCGGCCTGCCGCGCCGCCTCGGCGGCGTTGAACGCCGCGCGGGCCTGCGTGGTGAGCGTGCCCAGCGCGGTGACGGACGCGGGTAACAGCCCGATGGCCGCCGCGTTGATGGTCCACGGCGCGAGGTGCGCTTCATAGAACTCGATCTTGCCCAGACGGTCATTCGGTACGGTGCCCATGATGATGCTCCAAGAGGCATTGGGCATCACGCATTTGGCATTGGTGAAGAGTCCAAGTCGATGGTCTTCCCAGATGCCCGATGCACAGTGCCCAGTGCCTTCTGTTCTTGCCGGGCGTCACCCCACGCGTCCTACATGGATGGCGTGCCGGGGGCCCGGCGATGAACTGCCACCAGCATCGACGCGGGCGCGAGGCCACTTGAGCGACCACGCCACAGAGCGAAGAAAATCACTACAAATCCTCGCCGTGTACCCTTGCACGACTCCCGCGCTGCCTTGCACACGGGCCGTGCAACCCTCAACACGAGCCGTGCAACCCTGTGCGAGGAGCGTCCGCCCTTGAACAACCGCCGGAGACCCTTCAACGCGCACAGTTCAACCTTCGACAAACAACGTAGACCATGCCACACGAGCCGTAGCCCTTTCGACAATCACCATCAAACCCCCAACGGCAACCATCGCCAATGCCACGCGGATCGTTCAACCCCCGCCGATGCCAGAGGAAGAGGAAGCCCCTTCCTCCGGCACCTCCATCCCCAACAAGACCAACGGTCAATCAGGTTCAAGCTTCCCCGTCGGCCGCTCCGGTCTCTTGATCCTTTGAGGCGCCGTCCCGCGCGGCAGATCCCGTTTGATTCGTGATCTGCAAGTTGGTTGAACCAAGCTGCTGCTCTAGGAGCTTTCGATAGTCGTCGAGCGTGGATATCTGTGCGCCACTGGCCCCCACCTGCTGTGCCCACTTCATGTAGTGCTGTATTTTGCTGTCCGTCAGAATCGAGCGAAGGAGTTCCATCTGCTTCTTAACCTCGAGTTCCTTCAGCGCAAACACCCTGTCCGTGAGCAGCGTTTCTGGCCCACCATGACTCCCAAAGATCTCGGCCCTTGCCTTCGCAAGCGGAATTGCCGTCATCTGCGCCTCGATTTCGTTGCTCTTGATCTCCACGAACTGGCGGCTGGTCAGCAAGGCAAACTCCGCCTTGTGCGTCGCCTCCTCTCGCTGCAAGTCTCGCTCTAGGCGCTTTATCTCCAGACCCGCTCTCGCCTTGAGATTGCTGATTTCGAGTTCGTGGCGCTGCGTCTCTATGACAAGGTGTCGCTCGGCATCGACCTTTGCCTGATGCGCAACCCGCTGGAGCCGTTCAATTTCGAGGGTGTGGGCGAATTGCTGGGCCTTCCCACGCGATTCCTCGACGAACTGGGTTTGGCGCCGCTTGATGTCCTCGATCGTGCCGTCCTCCAAGTCACACTCCACGATCGGACAGTCAAGCACCGAGTACGACAGCGCGTCACCTGGTTCGGTCTCCCCGTTCATGGTCTTTCTGAGCTGTCCGGCGACGTCGTGGAGCGAACGAGTGAGTGTGTCGAAGTCGTTGGCTGCGCAAATCCTCTGAAGCGAGATCAGCATGCGTCTCTGTAACCGTTCGGTCTGTTGCTCCGGGCTGAGGATCACAGCTTTGATCTGTACTTCGGCATCAACCACAGCGGCGGAAACGTCCACAGACATTCGGATGGCAAGGCCGTCTTTGGAACGAAGTGGCGTGATCTCCATTCGCACGAGGGACTGCGGGATCATCCAGACATAGCCCGCTTCGGCATCCGCGCTCAGACCCTTCGTGAAGATTGATAACCAATGGATCCCCAGCGGATACACAGTGACGTTCCCGCCCGCGAGCGCGTACAATCGCTTCTCTGTGGAAGAGACGAGCCGCTTCGGGAAAAACCCGATTCGAGACGGCTCGGTCCAGGGAGGATCGATTGCGGGGACGGTGAAAAGTGCCTCCTTGAAAAACTCTTCAAGTGCCGCGCAAGCCTCGTCAAACTTTCGCTTGTCTGGAAGGGCATCAACCTTTTCGTGGGCAAGCTCGTTTCGTACCTGCGCAATGTAGAGGAGATTCGCGATGACCTCCTTTTGCAGATTCCGGGACACCGAATGCGTCTTTCGACCTAACCCGCTCCCTCTGGCACGGTAACGAACCTGCAGGATGTCTTCGAAGTGCCGCGCGGCACGGACGGCCTTCTCCACGTCGCTCATCGGTGCTGCCATCTTGTTGCTCCTGACCCCGCGACGGGGTCGATTTGTGCGATGGACAGGCGCAGGACCAAGTAAAGACCTAGGCTCTGTCTGACGGATCGTTTGTACGGCGCAGGTTCGGTTGCGGCAGGCTGAGCCTAGTCAGATTATACACCCGGAGCGATGGTGCCGAGGATCGTGCTCCCGGCAGGATGATCGCGCGGACATCGTTAGTGCCTCGTGTCACTTGACGTGTCATCCGCGTGGGCGCGGGGACGCCGGGCGGATTTCCTCCGCCCCCGCCGGGGCGGCGTGCGTTTCCGTCACGGCTTCCACGCGTTCCGCGACGCTCACCCCCTCGCCCAGCTGCGTGCGCTTCGAGCCCGATGCGCCCAGGAACAGCACCTCGCCGGGCGCAAACCCCTTGAACGAGTCGCTGTTCACCTTGCCGGTGAGGTTGAAGAGGATGCCCTTGTACGCGCCGGTGATCTCGTCGTCGGGCTTGTAGTGCGTCTCGGTGAAGTTGAACACCGGCACGGTGATGTCCACGCCCTCGACGCCGTCGGCGCTGACGCCGATCGCCCCTTTGAAGTCCGGCGCTGCCCCCACGCCCGGTGCGGGATAGCGATGCACCGTGGCCCGCGACTGCGTGATGTGCTGAGTGCCCCCGCCCGTGTCGAACGAGTACACCGCCTCGCCGCCGGGCGTAACGCCTCCTCCGGAGCTCTGCCCGTAGCGAACCGTTCCATCCCACAACTCCGGGCCGATGGGCTCGATGGACACACTCTGGCGGGGCAGTCCCGCGAACGTCTCATCTGACCCATCCTCCAGCGCGTCCCGCGCGGCGATGGCGTCGTCGGTGCCGAGGACGATGAACGCCAGCTCCGCCGAGGGGTTCTGCCCCTTGGTGAGCCGCCGCGAATCGAACTTTTCACGCACCTCGATCGGCATCCATCACTCCACTCAGGTGAACGCCAGCCCACCCGTGCCCAAAGCGTCCACGAGACGCTTTGTGTTCTTCGCCGTCTGTTCCGTTGCCCGCGCTGTTCGTTCCGCCGCGTCGCCCCCGCCCAGGCCCGCTGCTCCGGCCGCGTTGAACGTGCCGCGCACGCTGATCCCCTTGGCGATGGCGTCGCCGAGGCCGGACAACCGATCCTCGAACTCCGTCATCAGGTCCTGGGGTGATCGCCGTAGCCCCTTCTCCGCGTCCGCCGCTTCGCGCTTCTGCCGAGCCAGTTCGATGGCATCGGCGAGCTTCTTCTTGGCCGCATCGAGGGCGGCCTGCGACTCCGCGAGCCCCGCCTCGGTTTTGTCTTTGAGCGCCTTCTGTGCATCTTCAAAGTCCTGTCCGATGCCCGCGAGCGTGGCTTCGTGCATCGCGGCCGCGTCCTTGCGCTGCGCCTCGCGTTCCTTCTCGCGGACCGCCACCGTCTGCCGGGCCGCGTTCTCCAGTTCGACCAGCCGGGATTCGAGCTGCTGGTCCACGGCCTTCTTCGCGGCGTCCACGTCCAGCCCGGAATCGAACAGCCCTTGAATCTCCAGCATCCGCTTGGCGACCCAACTCGACGCCTCCTCCCAGATCATCTGGAAGCCGGTGGCGAAGTTGGTCCAGGTCTTGGAGAGGAACGCGACGGTCTCGATCCAACCGACTTCGAGGGCGTGAAACACAATCTCCGCGGCCGCGAGCGCCCCGTACCACATGGAGTACGCCGTCGAAACGAAGAACTCCTTGGCCCCCAGCCACGCCTTGTTCAGCGCCGCCACACCCTGCTGCCAGATCACCTTGAGCGAGAGCCACAGAATCTCGGCCGCGAGGGCGATGTCTCCGGCCGCGAGGGCGTCCGCGATGCCGCCAACGACCTGCGTGACCCACTCCCGCAGCGCCGTGAACTGCTCGCCGAGCCAGGTGAGGGCTTGACCGCCGACGCCCGTGGCGACCACGAGCACCCCGCCCAGCGCCACGATCGCGGCAATCACCAGGCCGACGGGCGAGAGGATTGCGCCGATGGCAGCCCCAATCAGGCCGAAGGCCGTCCCGATCCCGCCGATGATCCCGGCCACGAGGCCTAGCGCTGCGCCGATGCCCGAGACAATGTACCCCAAGCCGATGATCGCGATGCCCGCGACGGCCACGGCCGCCGCGACCTTGAGCGCCCACTCGACCAGTTCCTTGTTTTCCTTGATCCAAGCCGTGGCACTGACGACCACCCGCGTGATCCGCTCGGTCAATTCCTTGATCGTGGGCGCGAGCGCCCCGCCGATGGTGAACACGCCCTGCTTGAGCACTTTCCAGAGCGTGCCGAGCGCATCGTTGAGTTCGGCTGCGTCGCGGGCGGTCTCCGTGCTCACCGTCAGCCCGAGCTTGCGGGCCTGTTCCTGCATCTCGTTGATTCCTGCCGCGCCGTCGGTCATGAGCGGCAGGAGCTTGGTCCCGGCCTTGCCGAAGAGGTCCATCGCCATCGCCGCCCGCGCGGCGGGGTCTTGGATGCGGGAGATCCGGTCGGCCAGGAGCTTGAACTGCTCATCAGGGGAGAGCTTCGCCAAGTCCTGCACCGTGAGCCCCAAGCGACCGAGGGCCTCGTTCGCCCCCTTGGAACCCTGCGACGCCTCGGTCAGCGTCTTCTGCATCATGCGCAGGCCGTTCTCCAGCGTCTCCATGTCCGTGCCCGACAGGTCTGCGGCGTAACCGAGCTCACTCAGTGCTTCAACACTGACACCGGTGCGCTGGCTCATCTTGTCGAGCGCATCGCCCGAGTCGGAGAACGCCTTTACCGTGCCCAGCAGCGCCGTGACCGCTGCGACCCCGATGCCGGCCATCTTGGTGCCGATGGAGCGCAGCCCCGCGCCGAAGGCTTCGAGCTTCTTTTGGGCTGCCTTCAGTCCGGCCGACAGCTTGTCGCTGACGCCCAGTTCAACGAAGGCCCGTCCGGCTCGGATGCCACGCGTATCTGCCACGGTCAGTCACCCTTTCTGATCGAGTTCCGCCAGAGCAGCGGGAGCTTGGGTCGTTCCTTTTCGAGCGCTGGGGCCATGTACGGCCGCGGCGCGATCTTCACCTTCCGCGATGTCATCCGTCCACCGCGACGTGAGAGCACGACCGTGTCGCCGCCGTACTCCAGGACCTTTGGGGCTTCGCTCTTCTTGAACCCCACGGGGCCGACGACCACGGAGTCGGCGGCCTTGTCGTATCCGAAAAGGATCAGCCGCCGCAGGCTCCCTTCGTGCGAGTGCGGCGGCGATCCCGGAGGCGCAGACTTCTTCCGCTTGCGGATGCTGGTCTTCGCCGCCGTGCGGATGAACGCGCCGGCCTTGCTAAGCACCTTCCGCTTGGCCCCATCGACCGCGCGGACCACCGCCGCGCGGTCGAAGAACATGTCCTTGATCCGCATGGTGATCACGCGCCGCTACTCCCGCCCTGACCGCCACCGTTGCCGGGCGGGACCCCCCCAACCGCCGTGATCTCGCGGACACGCTGCATGCCCTTGTTGAAGGACGCTTCCTTCTCCTTGCGGAGACGGCCCGCCCCGATGAACAGACCCACAATGCCCGTGAGGGCGGGTAGCGCGGGACCAAGCACGGGCAACCCCGCCACGGTGGGACCGACGCTGTCGAGAGCGGAAAGCGTGAGCTGGCCAAGCAGCCCGCGGATCTCGCCGGCCTTCTCGATGTTGCTCTTCCACTGAGCGCCGGTGGTCTGCGTCTGGCCGAACCAGTTCTGGTATTCGACCTCGGCCTCGTTGAGGCTCATGGTCGAGGGCAGGCCGGTGGTCTGCTGAATGGTGTTGGGCGTCTTGACCTTGACGATGTCGCCCAGATCGAACCCAGCGCACGAGGCCAGGACGAGCGCGAGCAGGGCGAGAGCGGCGATATAGACATAGTGGCGGGTTGTCATCTTTGAGCCTCCTTGACGATGGGCCGAACCAGTGGGGTCCGCCCATCGATGAACACGTCCTTGAGAACCGACACGTCGACCTTGACGGGTCGAGCTTGCTTGGCGAATGGGTCGAAGTCGGCGGCTTTGAGCAGGCGGGATCGCTTGGGGTCGCGGCTGGTGTTGGCGATGACCGACATGACGGCGGCGGCGAGCGACCAGTCGTGGCGCTGGCGGCCGTCGAGCATGACGATCAGTTCCCGCAGCGTCAGGGGCCCGGGGTCGAGGCCAAGGATTCCGGCGCACTGGTAGATGAACTTCCAGGCGTCTCTTCGTGTGCCAGCATTCGCTTCACGAGCCTGTCCAGCTCGCCCTCGCTGGTCAGCGTCTCGATCCGCTTCTCTGTCAGGTCGCGGGCCTTGTCCATCACCCGGTTGGTGGCCTGGAGTACCCGCCCGAGGTTGGCCCGGTCCCTCGGGCTCGGGCAGAAAGCCACGAGCTCCTCCAGCACCGCGGTGGTCGCCGCTTCGATCGCGTCGCCCGCCATCGCCTTGCCGAACTCCTCGTCGGTGATCCGGGGGGTGGCAGCGTCGGCCTCGGGCTTGCAGATCGCGTACACGATGTCACACAGAAGGATGGGGTCGCGGATCAGTTTTTCGATCAGCGTCCCCTCGATGACCTGCATCAAGTCAGTACCGGTGAGCCCGCGCACACGCTTGAGCGTGGCGACGTTGATCTCCACCGTCCAGGTCCGACCCGCTCCCCCAAAGTTGTCCTTGAACTGCCGCATCCGTACCTCCGTCGTTTGGGGCCGTGCCTGTTGCACGGCCGATGAAATCCCGTTGAAACGCCGTTGCACCACAACCCCGGTACTGGCTCAGCCGCCGATCCATGAAGGCGCTGTCGCGGAATAGGTGACCTTTGCCGTGATGGACACGGTGATGGCTTCCTCGAGCGCCTCATTACGGGAGAAGTTGGTGATGGAGAAGTCTGCCTGGAGACCCTGCCCGGCGGTGGCATCCAAGATCTGGAAACCGATGGGGTCGTTGCCAAAGAACGCGTTCTTGATGGCGGTAAAGCCGGGGTCGGCGGTGTCCCAGACCATCTCGAACTCGACGCTTGCTTCCTTGAGCGTGGCGACGGTGGCCCGCCAACCCGCGTTGGCGCGGGTCGTCACGTCGGCCTCGCCCGCTTCGAGGTTGAGCGTCACGTCTCGCGTGTTGCCCAGGGCCGTCCATGCGCCGCCGCCGGCCTGGCCGCCGACCTTGAAGAGCAACTTTGCCTCCATGCCCAGCTTGATCGCCATCACTGACTCCTTTCATTCGGCGCTGTGGCCGACTACAAACATGACCTCGCCCGCCTTGCTGCGAACCTGCAGGTCCGCCAGGTCCACGCGCTCGAAGTAGTACTGCACGCCGGCCGGGAGCAGGGCCTCGTTGCCCTTGCCGTCCGAGAGCGTCGCGGCCTGAGAGTTCGTGTTCGCCGCCGTCAGCGTGAACGTGGCCACGAGCTTGGATGTCGACAGCGGTTTGTCGGCGCTGTCCAGATCGATCTTCAAGATGACAACGTTCCGCACGGCTTACCTCCGGACTCGGTACGTGACGCTCAAGACGCTGGTGAACACACGGTGCTTCTCGAGCGACTCAGTTGAGACCACGGGCTCGTGCGCGATGCCGACCCACGCCGCGTCCGGTGCATCGGGCAAACGTTGGAGACGGACGTGATCGGCGATCTCCTCGACGAGGTCAAGGAGCCCATCGATCTCAGCAACGTCGCCCTCGGCGGGCAGCTTCTTCTGCACGCCGACATCAAGCACGCACTCGAACACGCTGCTGTCACGGCTGGCCGCCGTGATGCCCGTGGTCCGGGGGACCACGGACACGCGGAGGTCCTTGAGGTCCTCCAGCGTGAACGCCGGCTGGAACAGCCGCTGGGCGCTCACGGGCTGGCTGAAGGTGCCAGCATTGATGTGCGCTGCCAGGGCATCGGCGATGGAGACGATGGTGCTCAGGGGGCACCGCCTTTCGCCGGGGAAAGACCGGCCACCTTGCCCTCGAGGTAGGAGACGCGGCGCTCCATCGCCTGGTACTCGCCGCGGATGGACCGGGCCTCCCCGATGAACTCATCCATCCGCTTTTCCAGTTGCTGGAGCTTGGTGGTCACCACGCCCCACTGGACGGTCATCGCGCCCGTGGCGAGGATGATGGTGACGAGCACGCCAGCCCAGCGGGCCCGTGTCCCGTTAACACCGTTTGTTCCATTGGTTCCGTTGCCTTCTGACATCACAACTCCGTGCCGATGTACTTGGTGTGAATCCGCACAGTCCTTCGGTACGGGTCGCTGTACCGGAATGGCGGCTGCCCACCCGGCGCATTGACCTCGTACACGAACACGCTTCCCGCAATCGTCCCGACCGTCTCACGCACCTGGTCCCCGGCCCGCGGGAGGATCAGGCCAGCGCCCACATCCAGGTCCGCCGTCCGCACGAGGAA
>Ga0209591_10001836_pt1 | contig 25896 bp, 21 predicted proteins | sample MAT01_FD_187207 | JGI IMG/M metagenome (GOLD analysis project Ga0209591, IMG submission 187207) | Freshwater microbial communities from Lake Fryxell liftoff mats and glacier meltwater in Antarctica - MAT-01 (SPAdes) (version 2) | ecosystem: Environmental > Aquatic > Freshwater > Ice > Liftoff... | reverse complement strand
ATCCGCCGCCGCCGCCCGCGCCGGTAACGCTAGCGGTTACCGTCGACGGTTACGGTTACGGTTACGGTTACGGTCACGGTCACCGTCGACGGTTACGGTTACGGTTACGGTTACGGTTACGGTCACCGTCGACGGTTACGGTTACGGTCGACCGTCGCCGCCCGAAAATCAGCGGATCGTTCCGCCCGCCGCGACGGCCGCGGTCCGCTTGGGATCGAACGCCCTCGCAGCCTCGGCCAGCTGCGCCGGGGTCGTCGCGGCCAGCGCCTTGGTCACCGCCGCGCCGTCGAGGCCGAGCTGCGCGCGGCGGGCCCAGGCCAGGGCGAAGGTGCGCGGATCCTTCGCGCACGCGGTCGGCTCGGCCGCGCCCACGCCGAGGAACGTCCCGTACTTCTCCTCGACCGCCCGCACATCCTCGGCGGTCACCGGCGGCGCCGGCAGCTCCGCCAGCCCCGCGCGCAGCCGCGCCGCCGCCGCGTCGGGCGCCTCGCCGGCCGCCATCGGCCCGCTGACATAGAGCGTCTCCGGCGCGGTCAGCGGATCGTACGTGATCGCCTTGCCGCCGCGAGCTGCCAGGATCAGGAATGCCGGAAAGGTCGGCGCGGTCGGCGCTGGCGCCGGCACCGCGATGGCGATCGCGGTCGGCGCGTCGCCCATCACCAGCGTGCCGCTCACCGTCGAGTCGGCGGGAGGCCGCAGCACCGGCTTGGTGCCGGCCGGCAGCGCGCCGAACGCGGTCTCGATGTGCGCGCGCAGCGCCGTCGGGTCGACGTGGCCGACCACCACCAGCCGCGCGTTGGCCGGCTTCCAGTGGGCCGCCCAGTACGCGTCGACGTCGGCGAGCGTGAGCGCCTCGACCTCGGCCACCACGCCGCCACTCCAGCCGCCACCCCGGCTCGGCTGCACCGATTCCACCGCGTAGCTCATCGCGGTCAGCATCGGGTCGTCGCCGCGCCGGCGCGCCAGCACGCCGCTCACCAGCTTGAGCTGCTGCGCGAGCTCGGCGTCGACCAGCCCCAGCGTCCCCATCCGCCCCGCCGCCAAGTCGACCGCGCCGTCGACGCCGGCCACTGGCACCGTCGCGGCCGTGCCGGTGTGATCGAGCCCCGACTCGACCATCCAGGTCGGCAGCTTGGCGCCCAGCGCGACCTGGACCACCGTCGTGAGGCCCGAGCGGCCCGCCGGATCGTGATCGGCGCCGATCTCGAACAGCAGCGCGACCCCGGCGTCGGTGCCGCACTGACCATCGACGAGGTCGACCTTCAGGCCGTTGGGCAGCGCGAAGGACTGGACCGCGAGCGGCCCGGCCTTGGCCTTGGGCTTGGCGCGCTTACGACACGCCGCGGTCGGTACCAGCGTCACCGCCAGGGCCAGCGCCACGAGAGCTCTTGGGTTCTGCATCGCCCGCAGGCTCGCGCGCCGCCTCGGCGTTGTCCACCGGCGCCAGCTCCTGCGCGACCTCGCTGCGCGCGGCCAGCACCGCCTCGCGTCGACGCTTGGCCTGGTAGAGCCGCACGCCGGCGGCGGTGACCCGGCCCACCGGCGGCGCCGACGCCTCGCGCATCGAGGTCCGAGTCGGGGCGGTGCGGGTCGCGAACGCGCGCTTCCACGCCGCCAGCTCGCGCAGGGGATAGCTGGGGTCGAGCGGGTCTTCGATGATCGCGCGCACCACCTCGTCGCGGTCGACGAACTGCGGCGCCAGCTCCGCCGGATCGTAGGCCGCGCCGCGATCGAAGAGCCCGCCGCAGATCTCGCGCAGCGAACAGGCGGCGCAGGCCTCGGCGTAGACGTGATCCCACGCGGTCTGCCGCACCGTCTGCTTGTCGTCGAGGAAGTGCACGATGCGCTCCTCGCTCTTGACGATCTTGCGGGTCTCGGTGCTGGCCCATGGGAACGAGCCCATGTAGCAAAGCGGCACCTTCTCGACGCGAAACGTGCGCCCGCCCTGGTGCAGCCACTTCATCGCGCGCTCGAGCGACAGCTCGAAGTCGGCGAGGCGAGGCGTGAACTGCGCCTGGTTCACCTCGGCCCGCCCCATCGACGGGTCGAGGTTGTTCCACACGAAGTGCCGCACCTGGGGATGGTGAGCCGTCAGGTACCTCACGTTGCGATCGAGGTGATCGGCGTTGAGCCGGTTGATGACGCAGTTGACGTTCACCTCGATGCCGGCCGCGTCGGCGCTGTCGAGGGCGGCGAAGGCCGCGTCGAGGGTGTCGGGCACGCCGCGCAGCCGGGCCTCGACCTCGGGCACGACCGAGTAGATCGACACGTGGGCCAGCTGCACGCCGGCTTGGGCCAGCTCGCGCGCGAAGGCCGGATCGGCGAGGCGGCTGCCGTTGGTGATCAGCCGGACGTGCAGCCCGGCGTCGCGGGCATAGCGGGCGATCGCCGGCAGCTCGGGATGCAGCGTCGGCTCACCGCCGGTGAGGATCACCCCGAAGTAGCCGCGTCGCACCAGATCGTCGACGAGCGGCTGCATCGACGCCAGGTCGTGCGTGTACGGCGTGGTCGGGTTCGAGCAGAACCCGCAGAAGTGGTTGCAGTGCCGGACGACCTGGATGTAGCCGAGGTTGGCCACGCGCGCCGATCACAGCCAGTCGTAGACGCCGTTCGACAGCTCGAGCGAGAACGAGTCGCACGTGGTCGGGCCCGCGCCCACCCGCTCGACCATCACGTAGAACTCCGACGAGTCGTCGCCGCATGGCGAGAGGTTGTCGACCGGCGTGCCCGACCAGCACGGGCACTGCCCGGTGAGCGTGCCGCCGAGGTCGGCGCGGAAGTCGAGCGCCCACTCCGAGGTCGTCGAATCGCTGGGCAGGCTGTCGTCGCAGGTGCCGCGCATCATCTTGATGCGGAACTGATCGCTGGGGTTGCCAAGCAGCGCGGCGCGGACGTGGAAGTTGTCGCAGGCGGCGTCGGCCACGTCGACGGCGTTGAAGTGATAGAAGACCCGGCGCGCGTTGGGGATGTTGCCGACCTCGGTGCGCATCATGCCGCTGTCGGGGATCTGGCCCAGGTCGACCGCGTTCGCGCAGGTGGTGCCGAGCTCGGGCGCCGGCGCGGCGACGCACTCGCAGTTGGGGATCGTCGGGTCGAGATCGAAGTGACCGGGCAGACACACGCAGTCGCCGCTCGCGCAGACCTCGCCGGTCGGGTCGAGCGCGCACATCACCATCGGGTCGGCCTCGTCGGCGCCGCCGGCGCAGTTGTCGTCGATGCCGTTGCAGAGCTCGGCGGCGTTGGGGTGGATGTCGGGGTTGGTCTCGTCGCAGTCGTCGGCCGCGCCATAGCCGTCGCCGTCGAAGTCGTCGTCGGGGAGGCACACGCCGTTGCGGCAGGTCGAGCCGGGCGCGCAGCCCATGCCGGGCTCGATGCCGGCGTCGCCGTCGAGGCCGGCGTCGATCGTCGAGCAGGGCGGGAACGGCATGCACACGCCGAACTCGTTGCAGTACGACAGGCCCTCGCAGACCACCCCATCGCACGCGTCGGCGGCGTCGGGCGGTGCGTCGGCGCTGGCGTCGGGTCCTTCGCCCCCGCCCTTGGCGCTCGCGCACGCCGCCAGGAAGAGCACGAGCCCCATCGCCAACAGACGCGCGTGCGGTCGCTTCATCCCTCGGCGACGTTACCGCATCCCGCGATCGGGATCCAAGTGCGTTATCGTGGCCGGGTGAAGGCGCTGATCAAGGTCGGCTACGGCTGCAACGACCACTGCACCTTCTGCCACACCCTCGAGGTCCGCCACCTCGACGCGCCCACCGACGAGATCGACCGCAAGATCGACCGGGCCCGCGCCCTGGGCCACACCATGGTCGTCCTGTCGGGCGGCGAGCCCACCATCCGTCCCGAGCTGGTCCGCTGGGCCCGCCGCACCGCGGCCTTGGGCATGGATTTCGGCCTGGTGACCAACGGCCGCGTCTTGGCCTACCCCGAGCTCGTCGACCAGCTGGTCGCGGCCCGGCTCCGCTACGTCTACCTCTCGCTGCACGGCGGCACCGCGCAGATCCACAACCGGCTGGTCCGCACCGACGCCTTCGCGCAGAGCTACGGCGCGGTCGCGCAGCTGTCCGGACGCGGCCTCGACCTCAAGGTGAACTGCGTCGTCACGCTGCAGAACGTCGAGCATCTGCGCGCGGTCGTCGACGCGATCCTGCCGTTCCCCGACGTCACGCTGAAGTTCTCGATGGTCGAGCCCAAGGGTGGCGGCGACCAGTTGTTCGCGTCGCTGATGCCGCGGGTCGCGGCCACCGCCGCCAAGGTCGTCGACGCCCTCGCGTACGGCGTCGCCCGCGGCGGCCCGCGCTTCGTCCACGGCGGCTTCCCGCTGTGCCTCCTGCCCGGCCACGAGCACCGCTACGCCGATCTCAAGACCGATCGCTTCTGGACCATGATCGAGGTCGGCGAGCCCGACTTCTTCCCCGTCGACGATCGCAACAAGCTGCAGCCCGCGGCCTGCGACGGCTGCGGCTTGCGCGGCGCGTGCCCGGGCCTCTACCGCGGCTATCACGACCGCTTCGGCGCCGACGAGCTGGCGCCCCGCCGGTCAGGGCTGCGCTCCAACTCCTTTGACTACACCCTCGAGGCTGGGGTCCGTCCCAGCGCCGACGGCGGCTGTCCGGTGCTGCGGATCGGGGTGTCGCCCTGGGATCGCGGACGCCACCTGTTCGTCGAGCACGGCGACCGCATCGCGCGCTTCCGCGCCGACAGCCGCGACTTCTCCGACGACGAGATCGCCGCGATCAAGCACGACGCCGGGCAGCTCTACCTCGACCGCTCGGCCAAGGACGCCCCCGACGACTTCGCGCGCGACCTGGTGAAGCTGGTCCGCAGCCCGCGCTGCGCGCCCTGCCCCGAGCGCGCGCACTGCACCGGCATGTACGCGCCGGTCGCGGACGCCGGCTTCGAGCGCGACGACGCCGTCGTCGCCGGCTGGCTGGCCGAGCTGCGCGGCGACATCGTCGACATCGGCTGCGGCGCCGGCGGTCGCTACGACGCCATCCTCGCGCCCCTCGCCCAGGCCGGCACGATCCGCTACCTCGGCGTCGAGCCCGACCCGGCCCGGGTCGCGTCGTTACGCGCGCTGCGGCCGTGGGCGTCGGTGCGCCAGGCCGCCCTCGAGGAGCTCGTCGAGCCGGCCGGCTTCGATCACGTCCTCGCGCTGCGCAGCTGGAACCACTTCGCCGACGGCGCCGACGCCCTGGCCCGCTTGGTGGCGCTGGCCCGCCCCGGCGCCCTGGTGACGATCGTCGACAACGTCGCCTTCGGCCTGGCCCGCACGCCCGCGCAGACCCAGCGCGCCCGCACCGGCGCCGCCACCTTCGAGCACCATCGCAACGACTCGCTCGCCGACGTGGGCCGCCTCGCCGCCCACCTCCAGCTCGAAGCGGTCGCCGCCCACCCGATCACGCCCGCGACCAGCAACCAGTGGGCCGCCCGCTTCCGCGTCCCGCGCTGACTCAGATGCCCTCGCCGCCTTCGACCTCGACGCGTGGGGGCGGCTCGGGCGGGGCCGAGACGCGGCCCCATGGGACGTTGCGGCGGCGCAGCTCCTCGGTGTAGAGCGAGTCGGGGTGGACCAGGCGGGCGGTGACGGTGGCGACGATCGAGGCCAGCAGGAGCGGGGCGATCAGCGACGAGTCGTCGGTGAGCTCGAGGAGCATGACGCTGGCCATGAGCGGCGCGTGGGTGGTGGCGGCGCACGCGGCGGCCATCCCGACCACCGCATAGGCGCCGGGATCGACGTGGGCACCGGCCGCGGCCAGGCCGAGCGCGACCAGCCGGCCCATCGACGCGCCGACCAGCAAGGCCGGCGTGAACACGCCGCCCGGCGTGCCCGACCCGACCGACGCCGCGGTCGCGAAGACCTTGGCGACCAGCAGCACCGCGACCGCGCTCGCGAGGGTGTCGACGTCGAGCAGGCCGCGGATCGCCTCGTAGCCGTTGCCGGCCACCCCGGGCGCGCCGATCATGATCGCGCCTGCGATCGCGCCGCCGAGCCCGGCCCGCAGCGCGACCGGTCCCGGGATCCGCGCGAAGCCGCGCGCCGCCAACCGCAAGAGGGTCATGAACGCGACGCCGGCGACCGCCGCCACCACGCCCAGCCCGGCGAACGCGAGCAGCTCGACGCGCTCGCCCCACACGAACGCGCGGGCGCCGTACAGCGGGCCCGACCGGACCACGAGGCCGGCCACGACCGCCGCGATCGCGACCGGGACCACCATCCGGGTCGCGGCCGAGATCGTCACCACCTCGACGACGAACAGCACCCCAGCCAGCGGCGTGCCGTAGGCGGCGGCGAACCCAGCCGCGGTGCCCGCCGCGATCAGCATGCGGCGCTGGAAGTCGACCATCCGCACCCGCCGTCCCAAGGCGTCGCCGACGCCGGCGCCGAGCTGGATGATGGGCCCCTCGCGGCCGATCGACCCCGCGCTGGCGACCGCGATGAAGCACGCGACGACCCGCACCGCGCTGGCCCGCAGCGAGATGCGCCCCCGCCCGAGCAACACCGCCTCCATCACGCCGCCGACCCCGGCGTTGCCGGAGCGCCCGAGCTGCGCGAGCCCGGCCGCGACCGCGCCGCCCACCGCCGGCATCAGCAGGCACAGCCACCACGGCAGCGCCGCCGCGCCGCGGCTCACGTCGCGGTCGCCCAGCACGTGCAGGTACACCACGTGGAGCAGCTCGCGAAATCCCAGCGCCGCCCCGGCCGCGACCAGCGCGACGATCGCCACCGCGAGGGCGAGGCGCACGGTCGCGGACGCGGTCGACACCGCGCGATGGTACGACGAGCCGTGCTTGACGGTGGCCGCGCGCACCCTGTACGACGGTGGGCAATGACCGCTTCGCCCACGATCCCCGAGGCTCTCGCCGGCGCCGATCTCGAGGCAGGCTCGGTCCACCTCCTGGTCCGCCAGGAGCTGTATCCCCTCGACGCGGTCTTCGCCGCCGCCTTCACGTTCATCAAGGACTGCTGGGTCCTGGTCGATCGCGCCGACGCCGAGCGCTGGAAGATCGTGCTCACGCCCAAGGCCGCCGGCCGCGGCGCCGACGAGCTGCAGGGCTGGATCGGCAGCTACGCCAACGAGCTCCTGAGCTGCGCGTACCGCCACCGCCTCGCCAAGGAGAACCGCGCCACCGTCGAGGCGGTGACCACGCAGGCCCTGGCTGGCGCGCTGGGGCCGCCCACGCTCGACGAGCTCGAGGACTTCGACTTCTCCAACGAGGCCTTCGAAGATCCGCTCGGCATCGCGCAATCGTGGGAGGAGAAGTACGCCAAGAAGCCCAAGGCCGAGGTCGCGCCCACCGACGAGGATCCCGGAGAAGGCGCGTGATCGAGCTGCGCTTTCACCGCGAGATCTACGCCGGCGAAGCGGTCGACGAGGCGGTCAAGCGCTTCGCTGGCTTCGGCGCCTTCGAGCTGGTCGAGGAGCCCAGCCACTGGCTGGTCCGATTCACGGCCAAGACGTCGGCGCGCGAGCGCCAGGTCGCCGGCGAGGTCGGCAACTACGCGCTGGGCGCCTCGGCCGAGCGTCGCAAGGGGGCCGCATGATCCAGCTCGCACCGCTCGCCCAGCTCGACACCCGCCACGCCGCGCTGTTTCGCTTCCGCGAGGTCGCCGGCCAGGTGCTCCTCACCAACCACGAGGGCCGCTGGCTCTTCCTCACTCCTGCCGAATTCGATCTGTTCACGCGCAACCAGGTCGCCGAGGCCAGCGAGCTGTACGGCCGTCTCAAGTCGCACAACTTCTTGCGCGACCACTACGACGTCCGGGCTGCCGCCGACATGCTGCGCAATCGCAAGCGCTTCGTGCACCACGGCCCCAACCTGCACATGGCCGTCGTCACGCTGCGCTGCAACGAGACCTGCGTGTACTGCCACGCGTCGCGCGCCGACATGGACGCGGTCCACACCGACATGAGCAAGGAGACCGCCGAGCAGACGGTCGACTTCATCTTCAAGACCACGAGCCCGTTCATCACGATCGAGTTCCAAGGCGGCGAGCCGCTGGTCAACTTCGAGGTCGTGAAGCACCTCATCGCCTACGCCCTCGCGAAGAACCAGCAGGCCGCCAAGCAGCTCGAGTTCACGATGGTCACCAACATGTCGCTCATGGACGAGGACAAGCTGGCGTACCTCATCGAGCACAAGGTGCAGCTGTGTACCAGCGTCGACGGACCCGCGCCGCTCCACGACAAGCAGCGCATCCTGCCCATGGCGAGCGCGTATGCCCACGCGTCCAAGTGGATCGCGCGCATCAACGCCGCGTACGAGGCCAAGGGCCTCGATCCGACGCTCTATCACGTCGAGGCCTTGCTCACGACCACGCGCGCGACCTTGCCGCTGTGGAAGGAGGTCGTCGACACCTACGTCGCGCTGGGCTGCCGCGCGCTGTTCCTGCGGCCGGTCGATCCGTTTGGCTTCGCGGCCCGCACCGGCCCCAAGATCGAATATCCCCGCCGCGAGTACCTCGAGTTCTACCGGCGCGCGGTCGACTACATGATCGAGCTCAACGCCCAAGGCGTCGAGGTGCTCGAGCGCTACGCCGCGATCTTCCTGACCAAGATCCTGGCCGGCATCGACCCCAACTTCCTCGACGTGCGCTGGCCGGCCGGCGCCGGGCTGGGCGCGCTGGCCTACAACTACGACGGCGCGATCTTCACCTGCGACGAGGGCCGCATGCTCGACGCGATGGGCGACGACGCCTTCCGCATCGGCCACGTCGCCACCTCGAAGTACCGCGACGTCGTCGGGCACGACACCGTGCGCGCGGTCGCGATCGCGTCCAACCTCGAGGCCACGCCCGACTGCGTCGACTGCACCTATCTGCCGTACTGCGGCGTGCCGCCCAGCCACAGCCACAAGACCCAGGGCACCATCTTCGGCCGTATGCGCGAGAGCCCGCTGTGCGAGGTCCACAAGGGCATCCAGGACTACCTGTTCGAGAAGCTGGCCCAAGGCGACGCCCGGACCCGCAAGACCTTCGAGCAGTGGACGACCCACCGGCCTCGAGAGCACTTCCTCCAGGGAGCCGAAGCCGCGAAGGGATCGGAATAGCTTTCGGCTGGCGGCGCGGCCGGATTTGAGGCTACGCTCGGGACTTCACCGATGGGCAACAACGACCAAGACGTCTTCGATCCGACGCGGCCGCCCGCGGGCACGGTCTCCGAGGATGCCGAGCCCGACGAGATCCCGGTCTTCAAGGGCAAGCCGAGCGCGGCCCTGTCGCCCGAGCAGCGCGACCTGTCCGATCGCGCCCTCGACAACGCGGACGCTACGCCGCCCGTCGACGAGGTCGGCGCCGAGCGGGCGCAGCACGCCAGTCACGGCTCGCACGGCTCGCACGGCTCGCACGGTTCGCACGGTAGCCACGGCTCGCACGGCAGCCATGGCTCGCACGGTTCGCACGGTTCGCACGGTTCGCACGGCTCGCACGGTTCGCACGGCTCGCACGGCTCCTGGTAGCGCTCCGCCGACTGGCGGTAGGGCTCCGCCGACTGGCGGTAGGGCTCCGCCGACTGGCGGTAGGGCGCCGCCGACTGGCTACTGCGGCGTCAGCTCGCCGCTACCGAACCGCTCGACGTACGCGGCCTCGACGCCGGCACAGCTGGGCCGCACCGCGCAGCGCTGACATGGCGTGGGATAGCTGCGCGGTGCGGTCACCACGCTCCGGGCCGCCAGCGGGCCCAACAGGCAGCGCGGCGCGTCGACGATCACGGTCGCGAGGCCGAGGCGCCCGGCCCGGTCGATCGCGTGGAGCGCGAAGGGCAGCGCCATCGCCAGCCGCGGCACCGCGCGCGCCGGTTGCGCGGCAAAGGTCGCGATCGCCAGCCGCCAGCTCGTCACCCCGTGGGCATGGAGCAACCGCGGCAGCACCCCCAGCACGCGGTAGCTCGAGCGGGTCACCAGGGTCTCGACCTCGACGGGGTCGCCACGCCCGCGGGCGTCGTCGAGCGCCGCGATGGTCTCGCCGAAGCTACCGACGCGACCGGCGTGGTGGTCGTGAACCGCGGCGCTGGCGCCGTGCAGCGCGAGCGTGATCAAACCGGGACGACGAACACGCCGCCGGGATGGCAGCGGTGACGCTCGACGAAGCTCATGAGCCCCAGCGCGGCGCCGTCGCGGTCGGCGAGCAGGCCGGCGAGCACCCGGATCGAGTGCTCGAGATCGTGGGGCGTCGTCGCGCTGCCGCGGCCCGAGTTCACGAGGTACAGCTGGCCGGCGCGGGTGGTGGCGATGCCAGGTGGCGACTCGCCGTCGCTGGCCATGAGGTCGACCTGGGCCTTGCGACCGTCGAGGTGGGCGAGCACGAAGGGCAGCGCGCCGCGGAACACGCCATGGACCCTGGCGATGGTCCAGGCCCCGACCGCGGTGCCGGCGCCGATCGCGCCGAGGTAGCCGTGGACCGCGCGGTCGGCATCGACGGGCAGGTCGTCGTGGAGACGGCAGGTCGCGGCGCCGCCGCTTCCCGAGGCGCCCGCACCGGCCGGCATGCCAGTGTCGCGCGCGATCGCCGCCGCGGGCGAGGCCTGCGCGACCCGAGCCAGCAACCCGCCGCCGACGAGCGCGGCCGCGGCGTGCCCGAATCCCCCGAGGAACGCGCGGCGGCTGCGGCTGGAGTCGGTCATGGCGCGATCGAGCGTACGGGCAGCCCTCGCGCGGGGTCAAGGCCCATCGCGAACGGCAACCGGCACGCGTCGGCGTCGGCGTCGAGGAACTTGCCGCGCCGGCCGTCGCGCCCGATCGCGACGTCGAGGGCAAGGTCGTGATCCAACTGGGCCACCGCCGCCGGGCTCCGTCGAGCGTAGGCGGCGCGCACCGCGGTCGCGTAGGTGATCGAGGCTGCGCAGTCGAGGGCGCACGGCACGTGCGACAGCCAGCAACTGTTGCGGCCGGCCGCGAAGATGTTGCAGCGGGCGTCGAGGCGGCCACTGGCGGACAGCGCGATCGTCGCCGCGACGAAGTCCTCGTGCGCGACGGTGCCCGACGGCAGGCGGGTCACGCCGCGCGCGACCCGGCCCAAGAAGCCGTCCACGCAGCACGCCGGGAAGCCGAGCGCCTCCCCCAAGCCGCGATGCGCCGCCAGATCGTCGACGGTGAGCGCGCGCACCCCGCGCCCCGGCAAGATGGGTGCCTCCAGCGCGCGCAGGTTTCGCGCCGCCGCTGGCGTCCGTGCCACGTACACGATCGTGCGCGGCGGATCACCGGGCAGGTCGACGGTCTCGACCGCAAAGCCCCGTGCGCGGGCCGCGCTCGCCTCAGCCGCCGCCTTGGGCCGGTCGCGCCACAACCGCAGCGCCGGCTTCACGCCCTCGACGAGCGCGAGCCACTCGGCCGGGTAGGACGTGACGCGCATGGGCCGATGATCGCGGAGGTCGCGCGCGCTGTACAGTCGGCGGCGTGCTCGCGCCCACCGAGACTCGCAGCGCCGCCGCGGCCAGCGAGGCCGCCTTGGCTCGCGCCGCGACCGCGCTGGCCGCCGCGACCGACGACGCCGGGCGCCGCGCCGCGCTGGGGTTGCTCGGCGACGCCGCGCTCGCGCTGACCGCGCCGCCGGGCCCCCGCCTGCCGCCCGGCCCGCTCGAGGCTTGGAGCTTTCGTGCCGGAATCAAACCGGTGGCGTTCCTCACCGTCGAGGCCGATCGCGAGGCCGTCACCCGCGCCGCCTTTGGCGACGCTCACGTCGAGCGGCGCGAGCGCAACGTCGCGATCGGCGCCCACGATCGCTGGCTCGACGATCGCCGCAGCGGCGCGCCCCGCGTCGAGCTCTACGTCGCCGGCGACGCCGACCTGGCCCGCCGCGCCGCCGCGCTGCAGCTCGATCCGACCCGCAACCTCGTCGAGCTGGGCGCGCTCATGGGCTATCCGCCGTGCTGCGTCGCGGCCTTCGGCGCCCAGCGCGATCGCGCCAACAACTCGCTCAACCGTTACCGGGCCGCCGCGCGCACACCGCCTGGCAGCGCGCCCTGGCCGTGGCCGCTCAACGAGCTGCAGGTGCGACTGGTCCCGTTCTTTCCGTGCAGCTACCGATGCCAGGCCGCGCTGGCCTTCGCGACCGCGACCCTGGCCGCCCTCGACGGCGCGCACCCCGGCACCGCGGCGCAGCTCGAGGCCCACCTCGCGCAAACGGTCCTGTACCTCGACCACGACCACCAGCACTGGACCCGGGCCGCGGTCACGCTCACCGACGACACCCTGGCGATCGGCGACGATCGCTGGCAACGCACCGAGCCCGCCCTCGGCTTCGTCGCCCGCTTCGCGTGACGAGCCGCGCCTCCTGCCGCTGCGCTGGGTTGCGTGACACCGCGCCGCGGCCACGTCAGGCACCGGTGTCGGTCGCCATCGCCACCGGCACGAACTCGTCCCATCCGTAGCGCGTCAGGTAGTTGTTCCAGACGCCCTCGCAGCTGCCGGTGTAGCGGCACTGCGCGCACTCGGCGCGCTTGGAGCGCAGCGCGTCGTCGAGATCGCTGCGCGTGACCTTCACCGCCTTGGCGTCGTCGCGCGTCACCGTGCGCGACAGCAGCTTGTCGGCGCTGATGAGCTGCTCGCTGGCCGGGGTCGGCGGCTCGTAGTGCGCGTACTTCTCGACGTAGCCGCGGTTGAAGTCGGGCAGCGCGGTCGTCGTACACAGCGGAATATCGACGAGGAACGCCTGTGGCTCGCCGGCCTCGGCGTCGAGGAACGCCTTCATGCCGGCCGCGATCTCGGTGTAGGGCGGGAAGATCTTGTCGAAGTAGGTGTTGGCGCGGCCGTTGGCCTGCATCACGTTGAACACGACCTGATCGACGCCGTGGCCGCGCAGGAAACGATAGATCGCGCCGAGGAACGGCAGGTTGCGCTTGGTGATGACGGTGCTGGTGTGCAGCTCGATGCCGCGCGGCTTGTACTTGGTGACGTTGTCGATGCCGGCGAGGGTCTGGTCGAAGGAGCCCGGGGTGCGGGTCAAACCTTCGTGCAGCTTGGCGGTGTGGCCGTGGATGCTGACGTAGAAGCGGCCCATACCGGCGGCGAGCAGCTTGCGCAGGTACGGCTCGTAGGCGAGCGCGCGCGCGTTGGTCATGATGCTGATGCGGCGGATGCCCTGATCGCGCGCGATCTTCACCCAGCGCGGCAGGCTGGGGTTGGTGGTCGGCTCGCCCGAGGTGAAGCAGACCTCCTCGGTGTCGGGGTTGAGCTGGGTGATCCACTTCACCGTCTCGTCGGTGGTCGCCGAGTTGGTCGTGTAGCGACCCTCGCGGTCCTCTTCCATGCAGAAGATGCAGTTGTTGTTGCACACCGCGCCGGTGAGGATGTGCACGCGCTCTTGCATGCCCCCGATGCGGGCCTCGACATCGTCGGCCGCGGGCTTGCCGCAGCCGGTCGAGACAGTCGTGGCAGACGCGGCGTCGTCGGACATGCAGCGTCGAGCATACTCGCTTTCGTGACGCGACCGCGATCACTTCATCGCGCCGAAGCCACCGACGAAGCCGTTGACGCTGGTGATGCGCTTGGCCCACTTGGTCTGCTCGGCGAGCATCGTGGTGCGCTGGGTCCGCACCATCGCCGTGAGGTCGGCCATCGCGTCGCGGTCGGCGGGCTCGGCGATCGCGCAGCCGTGACCCGACAGCACGCGGTCGGTCGGGACCACCGCCGCCGCGCCGACCCGACCGGCCAGGTCGCGAGCCAGCTCCATCAGCGGCACCGCCTGGATGGCGGCGGTGAGCTTTCCGGCGGCGGCGCCTTTCAAGCCGGCCTTGCCCGAGGCCTCGCCGATCACGGTCGCGAGCTCGGTATAAGCGGCCGCGCGCGCGGCCTGGCCGGCATCCAGATGCGGAGGGCGATCTTCACGTCGGCGGCGGCGATCATGATGCCGATCAGCGCGCTCTCGATCGTCAGCTCGGCCTTCGGCTTCTTGCGCAGCGTGATCGAAGACTTCAGCGAGCGCGCCAACCGGTTGAGGTCGTCGAGCTGGCCCTGCCAGGAGGCCGAGTTGACGCCCTTCACGAACCCGGTGATCGCGCCGATCGTCGCGCCCGCCACGCTCTCGCCACCCTTGAACGCACCGAGCGCCACGCTGGCGGCATCGACGCCCTCGGCGATGCGCTCCTTCGACCGCACCATACTCTGCCACATTCCATTCCACCGCCTCGCTCTGGCCTTCGAGGTCGAGCACCGATCGATCGATCTGCGCGCCGCGCAGGGTGAGCCCCTTGTCGGCCAGCGTGCCCTGCTTCTGGCTCAGCTCGTCGCCCTTGGTCTGCACCGTGGCCGTCGCGGCCGTGACGGCATCGCGAGCCTTGGCGAGGGGCGACGATCTGCGACCAGTCGTAGGGCGCACCCAGGAACAGTCGGGCGGCTTCCTCGACGCTCATGGGTTTCACCGGCGGCCCCGGGAACAGCGGTGCCGGCGGGTCCGGCAGCGCGAGCCCGGCGCTCAACGCATCGGCCGCGCGGTCCGCCGCGTACTCGAGGGGATCGCCGGCGTCGCCGGCACCCTTCCACTGCGGCCCCACGCGAGGCCGTCCGCCTGCTGCACGGTGGGTGTCACCTCGTGGGCCAGGAGGTGCAGGCCGTAGGGATCGCCGAGGTCGAGACGGCCCGAGCCGAAGTGGATGTCGGAGCCGATCGTGACCGCCTGTGCACCGGCCTCGTCGCCGGTGGCCGACGACGCGCCGCCCGAATGCAGCCGCACGCCGCCTAGATCGGCGCCGAGCTGGCTCCACATGCTCGAGGGACGTGCGGCCCCGCCGATCTTCACGGGGTTTGACTTGTCGCCGCGCCGGCGCCCATGCTCGGGGCGTGGAGCCCCGGCCCGAACGCACCGCGCGCCTCGAGCTGGTGGCCGGCGACGCGCTGCTCCAGCGGTTCGGCGCGCCCCGCGGGGCGAGCCAGGCCCGCCCCCTCGACGACGCCGCGCTGGCCGCCGCCCTCGCCGGGCTGCCCGGGCGCGGGCCCCGCGAGGTGGTGATCGCCGCCCCGATCTTCGACGCCCGCGTCGCCGACGTGGTGAGCCGGGTCCGCGCGGTCGTCGCGGTGCCGGTCATCGTCGAGTGCAGCGCGCTCGGGCTGACCGCCGCGCGGCTGGTCGGCCTCGATCGCCTGCGCGTGGTGTACGGCGGCATGCGGCGCAAGGTCTACGAGGCCGTGATGCGCGCCCCCGACACCTGGGAGGCCGCGGCGCGCGGGCTGGCTGAGGCGGTGGCCGCGCCGGTCGCCGTCGACGTCGTGGTGCCGGCGCTGACCTGGAACCTCGACGATCTGGTGCCGCTGGTCGACTGGCTGCGCGGGCTGCCGGGTCGCGTGGCCAGCGTGCTGCTGGCGGTGCCGCGGGTCGCCACCACGCCGGTCGCGCAGCGCGGGGCCTTGGTCGATCACGCCCGGCTCGCGCCGGTGGCGGCGGCGGTGTTCGCGCTGTGCCGGCGCTGGAAGCTCGGCCACGGCTTCGAGGGCGGCGACGCGATGGTGCCCTGCGCCGCCGGGACCTCTCTCGATGATTTTGGCACTATTCTCCACGAGGGCCTGCGCCGGGCCGCTCATGAGCCCGAGCGGGCGCGCGTGCGCATCGCCGCCTGCGGATCCTGCTCGCTGCACCACAGCTGCGGCGGCGTCGAGCCGGCCTACCTCGACACCTTCGGCCCCGGCGCGCTGGTCGCGGTCCCGCTGGCTCGCTCGTCGCGCTGGCGATTGCGGCCGATCCGGACCGAGGTCGACTACCAGCAGATCTCGCCGTTCGACAACGCGCGCGCCGGCAACGGCCGCACGCTCCTGCGCATCAACGGCCACTGCCAGATGGCGTGCGCGTTCTGCTTCGTCGACCGCAGCGCCGGCGACCTGCCGCTGGCCACGCTCACCGCCGAGCTCGACGCGCTGGCCGCGCGCCACACCGACCACGTCGTGCTGTCGGGCGGCGAGCCCACCATCCACCCCGAGCTACCGGCGCTGATCGCCCACGCCGCGGCGTCCGGTTTCCGGACCATCGAGATCCAGACCAACGGCGTGAAGTGCGCCGACCCGGCCTACGCCGCGGGCTTGGTGGCGGCCGGGCTCACCAAGGCCACCGTCTCGCTGCACTCGCTCGATCCCGCGACCTCCGACGGCATCACCCGCATGCCGGGCGCCTTCGCGCGCACCGTCGCCGGCCTCCATGCGCTGCAGGCGCTCGGCGTCGAGACCCAGCTCGCCCACGTCATCACCAAGGAGAACTTCGCGGCGCTGCCAAAGTTCACCCGCGGCGTCCTCGACGAGTTCGCCGGCGCCGGCCGTCGGCTCAGCATCTGCTTCGCGGTGGCCCAGGGCATCAGCGATCTGGTGTCGCGCTGGGTGCTGCCCACCTTCGCCGAGATCCGGCCCTTCGTGCGCGCGGCCCTCGACCTGTGCGACGCCCGCGGCGTCGGCTACGGCGGCCTCATCGGCCAGGGCGGCTATCCGCCCTGCATGCTCGACGGCGAGCTGCGCTACTACCGCGGCGTCCTCGACAAGGTCTACCAGAGCGCCGACGCTGGCGACCAGTTCACCAAGGCGCCCACCTGCGCGACCTGCGCCTTCGACGCCCACTGCCTGGGCGTGCGCCGCGACTACGTCTTGCGCCACGGTGACGCCGAACTGGTCCCGATCCGGCGCTCCGCACCCGGTGCGGACGGGCTCGAATAGCCGCCGTGCTCCTCGACGTCATCCTGCTCTACGACTGCAACCTGGCGTGCGACTACTGCACGATCACGTCGGCGATGCGCACGCGCGCGCTCGCCCCGCGCGACGTGGTGCGGGCGCTGCGCGACGGTCGCGCCGAGGGCTACGACCGGGTCTCGTTCACCGGCGGCGAGCCGACCCTGCGCGGCGACCTGATCGGCCTGGTCCGCGAGGCCCGCGACCTCGGCTACGCCGACGTCAAGGTGCAGTCCAACGGCCTGGTCTTCGCGCAGGCCGCCAACGTGACCCGCTTGGTCGACGCCGGCCTGACCACCGTCCACGTCTCGATCCACACCCACGACGCCAAGGCCTACGACGCGCTGGTGCGGCGCGACGGCGCCCACGCGCTGATGGTGGCCGGGCTGCGCAACCTGGTCGCGTCGGGGGTGGCGCTGGCCGCCGACGTCATCGTCAAGACCGACACCGCGCCGCGCCTGGTCGACGCGATCGCGTGGCTCGACGAGCTCGGCGTGCCCGCCGCCGACCTGTGGTTCGTGTCGCTCACCGACGGCAACCGCGCCAACGTCGCGTCGATGCCGCGCCTGACCGAGGCCCTGCCCGCCATGCGGGCCGCCCTCCACGCCGGGCGGGCCCGCGGCCTGCGCATGCGCTCGCTGCACGTGCCGCGCTGCCTGCTGGGCGCCGACGCCGACTTCGCGTTCGATCCCGGCGCCGAGCCGGTCAAGGTGGTCACCCCCGACGCCACCTTCGAGCTCCGGCAGTCCAAGCTCACCGGCCAGCTCCACGTCGCCGGCTGCGACGGCTGCCGCTACCGCGCGGGCTGCCCCGGCATCCGCGCCGACTACCTGGCGCGTTACGGCGGCGCCGAGTTCGTGGCCGTGCCCTGAGCCGCGTCGAGGCCTACAGGCCGGGTTCCACGCGGCGGACCAGCGACTCGGCGCTGACGATCCAGGGCGGCTCGGGCACGTCGTCGAGCTGGTAGAAACCGCCGCAGAAGGCGCGGTGCGGGCACGGCGCGCAGGCCGCGGTGTGGACGCGGCGCTCGGCGAGGTAGGCCGCGAGGTTCACGGTCTCGTTGTTCACGAAGACCATATGGCGACGCAGCTTGTTGAGGTCGCCAGCCAGGAAGCGCTCGTATCCCGGCATGAAGCAGAATGGCAGGTTGATGACCTGGATCTTCATGCGCGCGGCGTAGCCGTCGATGAAGCGCATCGTGACGTCGGCGGCGGCCTGGGTGTCGGGAGCGTGGCGGGTGGTGGCCCGCCCGAACGGCGTGAGAAACTGGATGTTGATCCAGGGCAGTCCCAGGCGCAGCGCGAGCTCGCCGACCCGCGCCAGCTCCTCGTAGTTGTGCTTGGTGAGCGTGATGTTGAGGCCCAGCTCGACGCCGGGCGGGGCCGCGGCCACGCAGTGCTCGATGCCGGCCACCGACTGCTCGAACGCCTCGGGCACGCCGACCTCGCGGCCGTGGCTGCGCGCGGTCGCGCCGTGGATGGAGAACAACAACGTGGTCAGTCCGGAATTGACCAGCTTGTGCGCGAAGTCGGGATACGCGCACAGGCGGCCATTGGTCGTGACGTTGATGCGATCGTATCCAAGCGCCTTGGCGTAGCGCACCAGCGGCACCAGCTCGGGGTTCAGGGTCGGCTCGCCGCCATCGAAGTCGACCATGCGGACGCCGTGACGGCGGTACTTCACCAGATGCTCGCGCTGCCGGGTCGGATGGCCGTCGAGTTGCGTGCGGGTGCCGACCGCGCAGAACGTGCAGTGGTTGTTGCAGACGTACGTGACGTTCATGATCAGCTTCTGCGGGCCCGAGCTGGCCTGCAAGCGCTGGCGGAACGTCGCCATGAAGCGGCGCAAGGTGGGGGCGTCGACCGCGGCCAGGCCGGCCCCGCCGCCGCGCTGAAAGTGCGGCCCCCAGTCGTCGACCACGGGCAGCGCGCGCCCGGCGGCCAGCCGTGTGCCCGGCAGAGGCGTCGCGAACTGGATCGCAGGATAGGCGCCAAATTCATCCCACAGGCGCAGGGCATACTCGAGCGTCTGGTTGATGTCCTCGCCGGTCTCGCCGGGCAGGCCGATCATGTAGTGGATCAGCAGCGCCACGCCGGCGCGCTGGGCGTCGGCCGCGACCCGCGCGATGCGGCCCAGATCGAGCTGCTTGCCCACCGCGGCGTCGAGCACGCGCTGCGAGCCACTCTCGGCGCTGACGCTGACCGTGGCGACCCGACCGCGCATGCGGGCCAGGTGGCGGGGCTCGAGGTAGTCGGCGCGCAGGCCGTTGGGCAGGTCGAAGCGCAGGTCGGCGTCCTCGAGGAGCGCCAGCAGCCGGTCGAAGTGCGCGGCGTTGACGTTGGCCAGCTCGTCGAGGATGGCGAGGCGGGTGGCGCCGTGTCCGACCAGCGCGGCGAGGTAGGCGGCGAGGCGGGCCGCGCCGTAGCGCCGCTGGGTCTTGGGCTCGCCGGCCCGCCGCTCGGGGTTCGAGCTGCAGTGCGCGCAGGTGAACGGACAGCCTCGCGAGGTCACCAGCGGCAAGGTGCGACCGTCGATGGGGAAGGCCCACGCGCCGCGGCCCAGCGCGCCGACCACGCGGGCCGCGAACCGGTCGCGGGCCTCGAGGTCGACCAGGTCCCAGGCCGGAAACGCCAGCTCGTCGAGGATTGGCGATAGGCCGCGATGGACCGCGCGCGCTGGCGTATCCCGGTCGGCCCGCAGCCCGTCGAGCACCGCCGGCACCGTCACCTCGGCTTCGTACTTCACGTAGGCCGCGAGCTCCGGATACGCCGCGAGCACGGCGTCGTCGCCGGTCTCGACGTAGTGCTGGCCCGACTGGTAGCAGTCCGCGAGCACGATCGGCGCGCGACCGTGCAGCGCGGTCAAGAGCGCGGCCAGGACGTCGTCGCGATGGGGCGGCCGGTGAAACGGCGTGTAGGCCACCACCAGCGCGTCGCAACCCGCCGCCGGCACCGCCGCCACCACGTCGTCGACGGTCGCGCCCAGCAGGGCCCGCCCGTCGCCGCGCCAGGTCAACCCGGCGTCGGCCATCGCGAAGCCGTCGATCAGCACGACCTCGTCGCCGCGGGCCCGCAGCACCGCGGCCAGCTGCACCGCGCCCAGATCGGCCAGGTACGGGTAGTCGATGAAGTCGCGCGCCACCGACAGCGGCGGATGGATCACGACGACGCGCACGCGAGCACAGTAACACCCGACCCGGCGGGTTATGCTGGCGACTTGCACGGCCAAGGCGCAGTCGACGACGCGATCGCCACGGATGTCCTCATCCGCGAGCAGGCCGCCCACGACAAGCGCAACTGGGTGCGGCTGACCTACGACTGCAACGACCGCTGCATCTTCTGCCTCGACTCGCGCGCCCACGATGGCGAGATGCGCGACGCCGACGAGGTCAAGCGCCAGATCCTCGAGGGCCGGCGCCGCGGCGCGACCCGCCTGATCCTGTCGGGCGGCGAGCCGACCATCCACCCGCGCTTCGTCGACTTCGTCCGCTTGGGCCGCCTCGCCGGCTATCCCCGCATCCAGACCGTCACCAACGGCCGCCTGTTCGCGTATCGCGAGTTCCTGACCCGCGCGCTCGACGAGGGGCTGTCGGAGATCACCTTTTCGATCCACGGCCCCAACGCCAAGATCCACGACGCGCTGGTCGGGGTGGTCGGCGCCTTCGAGCAGGAGGTCCAGGGCCTCGAGCACGCGCTCGCCGACGGGCGGCCCATCGTCAACATCGACGTGTGCGTGAACCGCGGCAACGTGCGCCAGCTGCCCGCGCTCATCGAGACCTTCGTCGCCAAGGGCGTGCGCGAGTACGATCTGCTCCACGTGATCCCGTTCGGTCGCGCGTACACCGACGGCAAGGAGACGCTGTTCTACGACCTCGCCGAGATGCAGCCATACCTGCAAGAGGCCTTCGCGTGGGCCCGCAAGCCCGACATGCACATCTGGCTCAACCGGTTTCCGCCGGCGCACTGCGAGGGCTTCGAGGATCTGATCCAGGACCCGTACAAGTTCAACGACGAGGTGCGCGGCCGGCAGGAGGAGTACGAGCTGCTCCTCGAGCGCGGCACCCCGTTACACTGCCGCGCGCCCGAGCAGTGCCGCCACTGCTACCTCCAGCCGTTGTGCGACACCCTCGACGACGTGCGCGCGACCGCGGCCGGCGCCTTCGACGTGATCCGCGTCGACACCGCGTGGGAAGCCGCGCTGCCCCCGGTGTTCGGCGGCGACCCGGCCAGCGCCAAGCGCGCCGCCGCGATGGAGGCCGACGCCGACGGCAAGCGCCGCCTGCCGATGTTCGGCCACGCCCAGCCTGTGGCACCGCGCCTCTTGCCGCCCGCGCTGGCCCGTCACGGCGGCGCGCAGATCGTCGAGGTGGTCGCGACCGACCTGACGACGGCACGCGCGGCCGCGGCGGCCTTCGACGGGGTGCCCGAGTTGTCGCTCGAGCTACGGCACTACGAGGGCCTGACCGACGCGCTCGTCGACGGTTCCCTCGACGGGCGACGGGTCGTGGGCGCGCTGGCCGCGTCGGTCGCCCAGGCCGAGGCGCTGCTCGCCATCGACGCCGACTTCGAGGTCGTGGTGCCGCTGCGCAAGGACACCGAGGCCTGGCTGCTCGCGCTCGCCGCGCCGTCACCGCGGCTGGTTGTACGCCAGCCCAACTACGATCGGGTCAGCGACGCCACGCTCCACGACGTCGACCTGCGCGCCTTCTTCGCCGGCTTCGACCACACGGCGGTGCCGGTCGAGAACGTGCCGGCCTGTGTGCTCGGCCGGGCGCCCCGCCCGCCCCGCTCGCGCGTCGACACCGCGATGATGCGGCCCGATGGTCGCCTCGAGATCTTCCGCTACACGCGGCGCTACATCGCCGAGCACTTCTACGCCAAGTCGCTGCGCTGCGAAGGGTGCCGCGAGGTCGCGCGCTGCCCCGGCCAGCACGTGAACGCGATCCGCGCGCATGGCTTCGCGGTCATGCGGCCCGAAGATGCCCCGGTTTATTGACCGAACGAAGCCAGGCGATGCACCAGGAGCTTCTGGTCGCGCTCGCTGAGGCCTCCGGCTTGATCTTGGTGACCGGCTCGACCGGGCAAGGCAAGACGACGGCGATCGAAGAGGTGCTCGCCGATCCGCGATGTCCTCCCAGCATCGGCTTTCTCGGCGACGTTCGTGATGAGGCCCAGGATGCCCTGCGTGCCGTCCAGCTCGCCCGCTCGCAGGTTGTCGTGGCCGTCCTACGGATTCCGCGAGCCGCGGGAGCGTTCGGACGGCTCATTGACGCCGTGCATCGCCAAGCTCTTGCAGACGGTATGCGCAGCCTTCGCCAAGTCGGCCGGGACCACGCGTGCGCAGGTCGCCTCACGCCGATGGCGGTCGCTGAGCGGACACCAGACGACTAGCTCGGACAAGGCGCGACGCGACCGGTCCAGGGGCCCGAACCACGTCGACGAAGGGCAGCTCGTCGACTCCCGCGAGGCCTTCTACAGCCAGCCCCGGTGTCGCTGGCTCACAGCGCCAAGGCCGACGAGTCCCGCCGCGAGGTCGTCGAGAGCATCGCGGCCACGACAGGCTCGCTCCAGGCTGGCGTGACCGGTGTCGCGATCGAGCTCGCCAGATCTGCAATGGATTCGGCCCCCCCGACGAAGGTAGGCTCCCCATGATGACGGCCGGTGGTGACGCGACGGGTGACGCGACGGGTGTCGCGAAGGTGGAGCACGAGGTGGCCGTCGATGAGCGGAGCGGCGGCGTGGCGGTGCGGGTCCCGGTGCCGGCGACGGCGGCGCGCGCGCTGACACCACGGCTGGTGCTGGCCGGCGGCGGTGGCGGCGCTTCGATCGTGGGCCATGGCTGGACGGTCTCCGGGCTCGCCGCGATCACCGTCGATGCCAGCGAGCATCTGCCGCGGTGGGACGGGACCGACGGCGTCGCGCTCGGCGGCGTCCCGCTGGTGCCGTGGCTCGACGAGGCGGACGCGCCGCGTCGGCGCGTCGACGGTGCGTACCAGGTGACCACGCTGCGGCCGCGGTCAGGGTTTGCGCGAGTCCGGGTCGAGCGCTGGGTCCACCGCGCCACCGGCGACGTTCACTACCGCAGCCGCGACGAGGCTGACGTCCTCACCGTCTACGGCGCGCGCCCGAGCGCGGCGGCGCGCATCGTCGACGCCGCCGATCCGGCCCGGGTCGCGGCGTGGCTGCCCGAGCTGCAGCTCGACGCCGACGGCAACGCGCTGTGGCTCGACTACGCGCCCGAGGACAGCCGCGGCGTCGACCGCGCCCAGCCGTGGGAGCCCTGGCAGCCGGTCCGCACCCAGCGCTACCTGACCGCCGTCCGCTACGGCAACGTCACGCCGCTGGCGCTGACCGACGACCTCGTGGCCGGCACGCCGCCGGCCGGGCGCTGGGCGTTCCACCTGGTCGTCGACTACGGCGATCACGGCGACGCGGTGCCGACCTTCGCGGCCGATCGGCCGTGGCCGGCGCGCACCGATGCGTTCTCGTCGGCGCGCGACGGCTTCGTGGTGCGGACCTACCGTCGGGTCCGACGGTTCGTGTGCTTCCACGACCTCCCGGCGCTGGGCTCCGCGCCAGTGCCGGTGTCGGCGCTGGAGTTGGCGTACGACGACGACCCGGCCGGCGCGCGCCTCGTCGCAGTCACGCGGGTCGGCTTCGTCGACGGTCGCCGCGACGAGACCGCGCCGCTCGTGTTTGCGTACGCTGGCGCGGGCCTCGACGACACGTTCCTGCCGGCGACGACGACCACCGGGCTCACCGCCGCCCGGACCCAGCTCGTCGATCTGTACGGCGAAGGGCTGCCCGGCATCCTCTATCAAGGCGAGCGCGGCTGGCTCTACCAGGCCAACCAGGGCGGCGGGAGGTTCGCGGCGCCGACGGCGGTGACGACGCAGCCCAACCTCGCGCGCGGCGTGGCGCTGACCGACGTCGACCGCGACGGCGACACCGAGCTGGCGGTGACCAGCGGGCGCCAGGCCGGCTCGTTCACCCTCGAGCGCGAGGACCGACGCTGGGCCGGCTTCCGACCGTTCGCGGCGTGGCCCAAGATCGAAGGCGCGGCCGGGCGCACCTTCTGGGTCGACCTCAACGGCGACGGCCGCGCCGACGCGGTGATCGCTCGCGGCGACGCGCTGGTGTGGTTCCCGTCGCAGACCGGGCCCCTCGACGAGCGCGACCGCGAGTTCGGCGATCCGGTGGTGGTGCCGCTGCCCTCGGGAGCCGAGGCGGCGCCGGGCTGCGGGCCCGATCCGCGGCTCGATCTATTCTTCGCCGACATGACCGGCGACGGCATGCAGGATCTGGTGCGAGTGCGGCGTGGCACCGTCGAGTACTGGCCGTCGCTCGGCAACGGGCGGTTCGGCGATCGCGTGGTGATGGACGGCGCGCCGACCGTGCCCACGTCTTCCGCCTACGACAGCGCCCGGGTGCGGCTGGTCGACCTCGACGGCAGCGGCACTGCCGACCTGCTCTACCTCGACGATGGCCGGGTGTGGCACTTCCCCAACCTGGGCGGCCGCCAGCTCGGGGCGCGGCGCGAGGTCGGGCACCTGCCGGCCTTCGACGGGCGCACCGCGGCCATCGCTGACCTCGCCGGCGACGGGCGGCCGGCGCTCTTGTGGTCGGACACGTCGCCGACCCGCGCCTGCGCGCTGTCGTACCTGCCGCTGTCGCCGGCGACGCCGCCGGGCCTGCTGATCGCCGTCGACGATGGCTGCGGTCGGCGCACCGAGCTGTCGTGGGGCCACTCGGCCGCTCACTACCTGCGCGACGCCGCCGACGGGGTGCCGTGGGAGACCCGGCTGCCGTCGCACCGGGCGGTGATCGAGGCCCGGGTCGAGCTCGATCTGATCGGCGGGACCTCGGTGACGACGCGGTACCGCTACCGCGACGGCTTCTTCGACGGAGACGGCGGCGGGTTCCGCGGCTTCGGCCGGGTCGAGACCCTCGACGTCGCGCGCTCGAGCGGCGTGCTCGACGAGCCGGCCTTCGCACCGCCGCTCCTGACCCGGACCTGGTTCCACCTCGGCACCGCCATGTGGAACCACCACCGGCCGTTCGATCCGTACCTCGGTGATCCGCTCCTGCCGCCGCTGGTCCCCCACGTCGAGGCGCCGGGGGCGCACTTGACGGCCGATGCCGCGGCGGCGCTGCGGCTCCTGGCCGGGTCGGTGGTGCGGCGCGAGCGCTGGGCCGTCGACGCCGCCGAGGCGCCGGTGGCGCACCCTTTCGACGTCGAGGAGGCCAGCTATCAGCTCGTCGTGAGCCAGCCCCGACGCGGGGCGCTGCGGCCGGTGTTCGGCGTCGTGCCGCGGCTGCGGCGGGTGGCGCGCTACGAGCGGCATGGCGGCGATCCGCGGGTGACCGAGGAGCGGGTGCTCACCCACGACGTCTGGGGCGCGCCGACCCGCACCGCACAGGTCGCCTACGCGCGGCGCGGCGTCGTCGACGACGCGGCCCAGGCCCGGACCTGGATCACCATCACCGACGCGCGTCGGGGCGACGTCGACGTCGACGCACAGTTCCTCCTCGGCGCCGAGGTCGAGACCACGCAGCTCGAGGTCGTCGGCGTCGCGGAGGTCGCCGGTCGCATCACGGCCGAGGCGCTGACCGGCGCCGCGGTGATCGCGGCCCTGGCGAGCCCCGCGCCCTTCGAGCAGGAGATCGATCCATCGTCGACGGTACCGGCGGCCCGCCGCCTGGCGTGGCAGCGCACGTATTACTGGGACGCCGCGCGCGCCGCCGTCGCCCCGCTGGGCGTGGTCGCGAAAGCGCCGCGCGTCCACCACGCCGAGGTCGCGACGCTCACGCCGGGGCTGATCGCAGCGACGCTCGCGACTCGCATCGACGCCGACGGTGTCGCCGCGCTCGGCTACGTCCTCGCCGACGGTCACTGGTGGCAGGTGAGCGCGACCCAGGAGGTCGGCGGCCCCTTCGGGTTGGTGACCCGCACCGTGCGCGGCGACGGCGCGACGACGCAGCTCCGCTACGACACTGACCAGCTCGCCGTGGTCGAGACCGTCGACGCGCTCGGTCTGGCGACGACCCACACCCTCGACTATCGGGTCATGGCGCCGGCGCGGACCGACGATCCCAACGGTGCGGTGGCCCATGCCGTCTTCGACGGGCTCGGGCGGCAGATCGCCGGCGGCACTGCGGGCCACGTCGGCACCCAGCCGTGGGGCAGCGGCGCGCTCCCCGCGTGGCAGCCGCCGGCCGGCGCGACCACCGCGTCGGTGCTGGCCGATCCGGTCGGGTT
>Ga0209591_10001832_pt1 | contig 25915 bp, 20 predicted proteins | sample MAT01_FD_187207 | JGI IMG/M metagenome (GOLD analysis project Ga0209591, IMG submission 187207) | Freshwater microbial communities from Lake Fryxell liftoff mats and glacier meltwater in Antarctica - MAT-01 (SPAdes) (version 2) | ecosystem: Environmental > Aquatic > Freshwater > Ice > Liftoff... | reverse complement strand
AGGAGGGCACTGAAACCACCGAGCAAGGAAAAAATATAAACCTCAGGATCGGCCAGCAGTTTCCAGGGCATGATCAAAATGCCAATCACGCCGGTAATGTAGCCGCCGGTGCGGAAGGAGATTTTATGCGGAGCCAGATTGGAAAAATCGTTGGCGGGACTGACGACATTGGCGGCGATGTTGGTGGCCAGCGTGGCAAGGCAAAGCGCGAGCATGGCGATGACCAGAATGACGGGGTTGTTGAATTTCGTGAGCAGCACAGTGGGATCCCAAATGGTCTCGCCGAAGATCACCGCAGTGGCGGAAGTCACGGCGACGCCGATGAATGAATAGAGCGCCATCGTGGGAGGGAGCCCGATCGCCTGCCCGATCATCTGGTCGCGCTGCGAACGGGCATAACGGGAGAAGTCCGGGATGTTGAGCGAGAGCGTGGCCCAGAACCCGATCATGCCGGTGAGAGCCGGGAAGAAAACAACCCAGAATTGTCCCGCCTTGGGCTGGCCGGGCGCAAATTGGGAGGGCTGCGAGAGCATGGTGCCGAATCCGCCGGCTTTTTCATACGCCCACCAAAGCAGGGCAATACCGAGAAGGATGAGCAGAGGGGCTTTGATGATCAGCAGCCAGCGGATGCAATCAATGCCCTTATAGATCACCCACATGTTGATGCCCCAGAAAAAGAGGAAACAGGCGGCTTGCGGGACGCTGATGCCGAGGGCGGCGATGGGCGCGGGCGCCAGCATGGAGGGAAAGAACTGGCCAAGAATCTGGTAGATGGCCATGCCGCCGATCCAAGCTTGAATACCGAACCACCCGCAGGCCACGAACGCACGCATCAGCGCGGGGATATTGGCGCCGAGCGTGCCGAAAGAAGCGCGGCAATACACGGGAAACGGAATACCGTATTTCGTGCCGGCGTGGGCGTTCAGGATCATCGGAATGAGGACGATGACGTTGGCGAGAAAAATGGTGAGAATGGCCTGCGACCAGTTCATGCCGACTTTCTGGTCCACCAGGGACGAGGCCAGCATGTAAGTCGGAATGCACGCGGCCATGGAAACCCACAAGGCGGTGAAATTCCACATGCCCCACGTGCGGGAAGCCAGGGGAACCGGCGCGAGGTCGGCGTTGGAAAGCGGGTTATTGTCCCTGGCGGCGGAAGTTTCGGAAGCGGGCATAGACAGTCCGCTTAATGAAGCAGACTCAATGCCAAAAAGTTAGGGAAAAGCGGCTACTTGCCGTATCCGCCAGGATTCTTGACGTGCCAGGCCCAAGCGCTTTCCACGATGGCGCGGATGTCCTGATATTTGGGCTGCCAGCCCAAGCCAGCGCGGATTTTTTCCGAGGCTGCAATTAAACGCGGCGGATCGCCGGCGCGGCGGGGTTTCTCCAAGGCGGTAATTTCTTTGCCGGTGATTTCGCGGCAGGCCGCGATGACTTCCTTGACCGAAGTGCCTCCGCCGGTGCCAAGGTTGTAGCGTTCGCTTTTCTCGGATTTGAGGGCAAGAATGTGAGCCTGCGCCAGGTCCAGCACGTGAATGTAATCGCGAATGCAGGTGCCGTCGGGCGTGGGGTAATCGGTGCCGAGAATGTCCACCGACTCGCGCTGGCCGAGGGCGACCTTAAGCACGTTGGGAATCAGGTGGGTCTCGATATTATGATCTTCGCCGAACTTCTCGGTGGCTCCGGCGGCGTTGAAGTAACGCAGGGCAACGTAGCGCAGGCCGTGGCACTCGTCATACCAGCGGAGGATTTTTTCAAAAAGCAGTTTGGATTCGCCATAGGGGTTGATGGGATTTTGCGGCAGGGTCTCGTCAATCGGCACGCGCTCGGGGATGCCGAAGGTGGCGCAAGTGGAGGAGAAGACGAATTTCTTCACGCCGTTTTCCACCGCCACGTCGAGGAGGTTGATGCCATTGGCGACGTTGTTGCGAAAATACTTGGAAGGATTTTCCATGGACTCGCCGACGAGCGCATTGGCGGCGAAGTGCATGATGGCATCGGGTTTCACTTCGCCCATGGCGTGGCGGAGGACGGTTCGATCCAGGAGATTACCTTGGAAAAATTCGGCGCGGGGATCAATCGCCTTGCGATGGCCTTCGCTCAGATTGTCGAAAACGGCCACCTCATAGCCCTCGTTGAGAAGTTGTTCAACGCAGATGCTGCCGATGTAGCCGGCTCCGCCGGTCACGAAAATGGTCTTCATGGAAGGGGCAGATTAGCGGGATGGCGGCGACAATCAAGAGCGGGGTGAATCCTCACGCTACGAGCGGAGCTTTTGGTTACGCTCTAACTTCTTTCGGCCCGCCGGAAGGCTTCCATCTCGCGTTTGAGCGGTTCCCAGTACGTGCGGTCTTTTTCCTGTTCGACCCGGATCTCGCGATCAAGGGCATCGCGCAGGGCGGAAAGATCGGCGGAGAGGGCAAGTGCCAGCAACGGACGGATGGCTTGGAGCGTTTGCGCTTCGGAGCGAAACCGGTTCGCGACCTCAATGAGCTGCTCGGGAGAACGGGTTTCGGCCAGCCAAAATTCGATCCAATCGGGTTGAGGTTTGCTAATGTTTTCACGAAGATGAATAGCCACAAGGGCTTCGATCACCGGCCAATCCTTGCCGCGTTGGGTTTTTTGGCTTGGACGAGGTCAGGCACGCTTAAAAGATGAAAATCATTGCCCTCGTCATCACCAAAAACCGTTCGTCTCTGCCAGAGTTCGGCAAAATCCGGCAGATCGACAAGGGACCGGGACTTCCAGTGGCATTTTTTACCGTCAGGCGGCGGCAAACGGGGCGATTTCGTTTCGCAAGGAAGCCTCGTCGCCGACGGTGAAGTTTTCCGAGGCGGCAATGTCGCAGGACTGGCCGTTATCCGCGACGATCTCGATGAAGAGCGGGGACTTGCCGGGGTGACGTTTCACGGCGTCGAGGATGCCTGTGAGGTCGGATTCGGAAAGCTTGCCACGGGCCAGGCGGAGGCGGACGGGTTTGACGGAGGCTTTGGGTTTGAGGAGAGCAAAGCTATTCACCATGGCGCGGACGGCATCGTCCCGGCGGGTTAGCTTGGCCGTGACGCCCACGACAGTTCCAGGCACAAGGAGCGCGGCGTGCTCGGTGTAAGTGTCGTCCCAGGCGACTAATTCGATCTGACCGGTGAAATCCTCGAGCTTCACGACCGCGAAGGGTTTGCCGTCCTTTTTGGTGAATTTTTTTTCCACGGAACCGATCAGGCCAGCCAGTTTGACGGTCACGGGCTCGGTGGTCTGCATGGCTGCGGCGATCGTGATAACCTTTGGGTTGTCGAAGTGGCCTGCATAGCCTTGGAGGGGATGACCGGTGATGTAGTAGCCGAGCAACTCTTTCTCGTAGGCCAGCATTTCATTGCGGGGCCAGGGTTCCACGGGCGCGGCGGAAGCACCGGCGGTTTTGGCCGGGGTGGTTTCAAAAACGTCGAACAAGGCACCCTGACCGCTGCTACGGTCGCGCTGGATGGCCGTGGCGGCGGACAGTGCCGGATCAATGTCCACAAAAAGCTGGGCGCGGGATTTGTGCAACTCATCGAAGGCTCCGCATTTGACCAGACTCTCGAGCAACTTCCGGTTCACGCTGCGGGAATCCAGCCGCGAGCAAAAATCCTCCAGTGATTGAAACGCCCCGTTTTTTTCGCGCTCCTCGATCACGGCTTGAACGGCGACAGTGCCCACATTTTTGATGGAGGCGAGGCCGAAACGGACGGCTCGCGTTTCGCCGGAATCCTCGGGGGTGAAAGAGAGGCTGCTGCGGTTCACACCGGGCGGCAGGACCTTGAGCCCCATGCGGGTGCACTCGGCGATAACCTCGGCCAGGCGGTCGGTCGTGCCGGCATCGTGAGTGAGCACGGCGGCCATGAACTCGACCGGGTAATGAGCCTTGGCGTAGGCGGTCTGGTAAGAGAGCCAGCCGTAAGCGGCGCTGTGGGATTTGTTGAAACCATATTCGGCAAACTTCGCGATAAAGTCGAAGATGGCATGGCCGGTGGCCTCGGAGATGGCGTTGATCTTTTGGCAGCCTGCGACAAAACGGGTGCGCTCTTTGTCCATCTTTTCCCTGTCCTTTTTGCCCATGGCGCGGCGCAGGAGGTCGGCGTCGCCGAGCGAGTAGCCGGCGAGGATGTTTGCGGCCTGTTGCACCTGTTCCTGATAAACGATGATGCCGTAGGTCTCGGCGCAAACCCGCTCGAGTAAGGGATGGGCGTATTCGATCTTTTTCGTGCCTTTCTTTCGCGCGATGTATTCGTCAATGAACTGCATCGGACCCGGCCGGTAGAGTGCGCCGATGGCGATGATGTGCTCGATTCGGTCCACACCAAAACGTTTGCAAACGTTGGTGATGCCGCCGCTTTCCATCTGAAAAACACCCACCGTTTCGCCACGATTGTAAACATCGAAGGCCAGCCGGTCGTCCGTGGGAATGGCATCGAGATCGAAACCGGGTTCCTTTTCTCGAATGAGGCGCACAGCATGCTGGAGAATGGTGAGGGTCTTGAGACCGAGAAAATCCATCTTCAACATGCCGAGTTCGGTCAGCGAATTCATCTCGAATTGGGTGATGACCTCGTTGTCCTTGCCGCGGCAGAGCGGAATAACTTCATCCAGCGGGCCCGCCCCGATCACAACGCCGGCCGCGTGGATGCCGACGTTGCGGCTGAGGCCTTCCAGCACGAGCGCGTGATCCCATAGCGCCCGGGTGGATTGTTCGCCTTCGATAGCGGCTTTCAACTCGGCGTTTTTTTCGGCGGCCTTGGCCAGAGTCATTTCCAGTTCGTTGGGAATCATTTTGGCCAGGCGGTCGGCGTCGCCGTAGCTCCAGCCCAGCACGCGGCCTACATCGCGTACCACGCTTTTGGCTCCCATGGTGCCGAAGGTTACGATCTGCGAAACACACCGCTCGCCGTATTTTTGCCGGACGTATTCAATGACCTCGCCCCGGCGCTCCATGCAAAAATCCACGTCAATGTCGGGCGGACTGTGGCGCTCGGGATTGAGAAAGCGCTCGAAAATCAGTCCGTAGCGCAGCGGGTCGATATCCGTGATGCGCAAGGCGTAGGCAATGAGCGAGCCGGCGGCGGAACCGCGGCCGGGACCGACGGGGATGCCGTGGTCGCGGGCATATTTGATAAAATCCCAAACGATGAGGAAGTAGCTGACGAAACCCTGTTTTTCAATGACGCCGAGTTCGTATTCGAGGCGTTTGTGCAATTCGGCATCCCCGTCGGCGCGGTCGCCAAAGCGGTCGCGCAAGCCGATCCAGCAGAGCTCGCGCAGGTATTCCTCCGGGGTTTTTCCAGCCGGTGGTTGAAAGGCCGGATATTTGGACTGGCCGAACTCCATTTTGAGAAGGCATCGCTCCGCGATGCGGACGGTATTGGCCAGAGCCTCGGGCACCTCGCCGAACAGCGCCGCCATTTCCTCGCCGCTCTTAAAATAGAGTTCGCTGGAATAGCGCATGCGCTTTTCATCCACAACCATGGAGCCCGTGCCGATGCAGAGCATGACATCGTGTGAATCATGATGGCCGCGTTCGAGAAAATGGACGTCGTTGGCTGCGACCAAATCGAGATCCATCTCGCGGGCAATCTTGATCAACTCCGGATTGCAGCGGCGTTGGGCATCGAGGTTATGGTCATGCAGTTCGATGAAGAAATTATCGCGTCCGAAAAGATCCCGGTATTGGCCCGCGACTTTGCGTGCTCCCGCAGGATCCCCGGCGATGAGGCGCTGATTCACCTCACCCTTGAGGCATCCGCTCAACGCGATGAGCCCGCGGGAATGAACGGCGAGGAGTTCCTTGTCCACGCGGGGTTTGTAGTAAAAACCATCGAGATGGGCCGCGCTGACCAATTTGACGAGATTGCGGTAGCCCTCGTTGTCGGCGGCGAGGAGGGTCAGGTGAAACGCCGTGTCCTTGGCCGAGGAGGCATTGCGGTCGGTCATCGAACCGGGCGCAACATAGGCCTCGCAACCCACGATCGGTTTCACACCGGCTTTTTCCGCCGCCTGATAAAATTCCACCGCCCCGTAGAGGTTGCCATGATCGGTCATGGCCACGGCCGGCATGCCGAATTCCACCGCCTTTTTCGCCAGATCCTTGGTACGGATCGCGCCGTCGAGCAGGGAATACTCCGTGTGACAATGCAGGTGGACGAACGGTACGGAAGCCATCAGACCTGCACTATAAAATGGCCGCGCCGACGGGCAAGGATTCCCGTCGGCGCGGTTGAAAAGAAACGGGTTTTAAGTGGACGCGGCTCAGACCAGAGCCTCGAGACGGCGGACGATCTCGGCTTTGCCGAGGACGCCAACGGCTTGATCTTTCTTTTCCCCGCCTTTGATGAAGAGCAGGGTCGGAATGCTGCGGACACCGAATTTTTCGGAAATGATCGGGGCCTCGTCCACGTTCACCTTGGTGATCTTGAACTTGCCCGCGTTTTCACGGGCAATCTCGTCCACCACCGGGGACAACATGCGGCACGGCGCGCACCAAGGCGCCCAGAAATCCACCAGAACGGGCTCGCCCGCAGCAGAAACAACACTTTCAAAATTGGAGTCGTTCAACTCCACAACATTTTCGCTAGCCATAGATTTTCAGATTAGCAGGTTTCCCAATTCGCGCCACCCGGAACCACAAAAAAGAAAAAGCCGGAGCCTTTCGGCTCCGGCTTTTCGAGGGAATGGTTTGATGGCGGACTCTAGCCGAGCATCATCCAAAGCTGGATGCCCAAGGCAGCCAGCGAGGCGACCAGGGCGATCGCTCCGACCACGATGCTGATTTCCCCGCCAGACTGAGCTGGCGGTTGGGGGGCGACGGTGATGGAGGCTCCACTGGAGACAGATTTTGAGGCTGAGGCGACCGGCTTCTTTTGAAGCTGAACGGTAGCCTGAGGCATGCCGGGTTTCGGACCCGCTGAACTGGCCGGAACTTTGGCCGTCTCTTTTTTGGTCTCGGAAACCAAGGGAGCTGGCGCAATGGCAGGTGCTCCACCCATCGCAGGCGGCCTGGGCGCGGTCGGCGGAATGGAAGCCGCAGGCATCACTAGGCCTGGCGGTTTAGGTGGGGCAAGCGGTGCTCCGATACTGGACGGAGGCCGGGGCGGTGCAGCCGGGGCCATGCCGGGAGCCGACGGCGGTTTGGGCAGGCCGGGAGCGAAGGATGCTGGTGGCTTCGGAATCGCGGGAGCAGGGGGCGACAGCGGAGCGGGCGGTGTTAATCCGGCAGGCGGTGGCACGGAAACCGGGGCCGGTGGGGCAGGCGTGATCCCGGCCGGGGGGGCCAAGGGCGCGAGACCGGCGGGTTTTAGTACGGGTTTTGGGGGCAAATTAATCATCGCGGTTTCGCGAGGATTTGATGCCAGAGGTTGACCGTCCCGACGCGGAGGGAGGACGATGCGCACGGTTTCCTTCTTAGGTTCAGCCATATTTTCAGTTAAAGGTTAGGGAGCAGCGTTAAATGCTAACGCCACAAGATATTCACAAATACTTGCTGGTCTGTCAATAAAACCAATCCGCCGAAATAGAAGAATTTTTCCCGTGGCTCAGCGGGACTTTTCCGGCTGGATGCTGGCGGTCTTGGTTTGGCGGTTGAGATTGATCATATCCTGCATGATGCGCAGAGATTCGTTGCGAATGGGATCGGGCGGAACAAGGGTTGATTTTTTTTCACCGGGTTCCTCTTCCTCTTCCGCCATGGAGGCTTTCTCCGGCTTGCGGTCGAAGGCGACAGGTCGGAGCTTGGGCGAAGACAAATCGTCGAGAGTAAGTTCGTAAGCCTGGGCACCGAGGGCGGGTCCCCGTGCAGCGCGGTCTTGTTCGCGTTGTGCCTTGCGGTCTTTATCTTCAGCGAGTTCCTTCCGGCGCTGTTTTTCATTCAAGGAGATGGTGTTCTCCGTGAGTTTTTCGCGGAAGCGGCGCATGTCCTCGGTGTTGTAAAGAAATTCCCGGTCTGCTGTCAGCCGCTGGCTCGAACGCGTTTTGAGTTCGTTGAGAAAGAGCGGCGTGGCGGCCATGGAATCCGCGATTTTGACCGGGGCGACCTCGTCATAGGGCAGGCGGTTTTTCAGCGAACCTTCGCCAATTTCGGAATTATCGGTGAGTGAAGGCAGGACAATATCGGACGAGACCCCGTTGAGTTGGGTGGACCCGCCGCGGACGCGATAGAATTTTTGAATGGTGAGTTTCAAGGCGCCCGCATCGGCGGAACCCAGACTAAAGGGCGGCATGAGGCGACCGAGATCCAGAACAGTCTGGACGGTGCCTTTACCGAAGGTGCGTTCGTCGCCGACAATGACGGCGCGTCCGTAATCCTGCAGGGCTGCGGCAAAAATTTCGCTGGCCGAGGCGCTGAGGCGGTTGACGAGAACGATGAGTGGTCCGCTGTACGCAACGGTTGGGTTGGAATCCTGCGAGACGGTGATCTTGCCATTGGCGTCCTTCGCCTGCACGACCGGTCCCTTGGGAATGAAGAGACCGGTGAGGTTGATCGCCTCCTCAAGTGAACCTCCGCCGTCGCGGCGCAGGTCAATGACCAGGCCCTGAATGCCTTCGCTCTTGAGGCGTGTGAGGAGCGCGGAAACATCCTTGGTGGTGCTTTTTTCTTCGGAGTTGTCCTTGAGCAAGCTGCGGTTGTCCATGTTCGCGTAAAAGGATGGCAGCGTAATCCAGCCGATCCGGGTGGCTTCCCCGCCCTGGCCAAAATCCAAAACCTCGGCCTTGGCTTGCTGGTCCTTGAGTTTCACCTCATCCCGGCGGATCTCGACGACTTCCCTCTTGGAGGGGTCGGTGGCGTCGCCGGGGATGACCAGGAGGCGAACGGTGGTGTTTTTCTTGCCACGGATTTTTTCCACGACCTTGTCGAGTTTCATATCCACGACATCTTCAAATTCCTCGTCACCCTGGGCCACGGCGGCGATGCGGTCGCTCACGGCCAGGCGTCCGTCGCGGTCCGCCGGTCCGCCCGGAACAACTTCCTTGACCTTGGCGTATCCGTCCTCGGAGGAAAGCACGGCTCCGACACCGACCAGCGAGAGGCGCATGGAGATCTGGAAATTTTCCAAATCGGAGGGACTGAGATATTCCGAGTGTGGATCGTAGGTCTGGGCGAGGGAGCTGAGGAAGGTTTTCACGATATCCTCGTCCTCCATCTCGTTGACATAGCGGAGAACCTGATTGTAACGGCGGGTCACGGTTTCCGCAGGTGGACGGAGTTTAAGTTCGGCGAGGTCTTCCCGCAGAAGCTCCGCCTCAATGCGGGTCTGCCAGATGACCCCTGCTTCAGCCTCGTCCTTGGGCCAGGCGGCATCCTGCCGGTTTAGCTCCGCGGTGCGATTGCTGTCGAAAGTGTACTTTTTCTGGACGAGATCTTTATTTTTGGCGGTCCGGTCCACCACGCGCTGTTTGAAGCGGGCGAAAATTTCGCGGGCGGGGTCCACATCGCCGCGCAGGACGCTGTCGCCGAGAGTCGGGCCGTATTTTTTTTCAAACTCATCCACGTCCTTCTGCGTGAAGTACAATTTGTTATAGTCCAAGGCGGTAAGGTACGTCTGGAGAAACTTGGCCGACACGTCCTCGTCCAGTTTCTGACGGCTGTAATGGCCCTGTTCCAGCCAGCGGGCGACCGAAATAGCCACTTGGCCGGGATCAACCGAACTGCGGGCCAAGAGCAGAGCCGGGGCAAAAAGCAGCGCGATGAAAGCGAGGGTTCCCGCACGGCGAAAGCTGAAGTACAGAGACATATTTAATTAGAAGACAAGTTGAATTTGCCGCGTGGTTTCAAAAAATCAAACTTCCACATCATATATTTTCTGAGACCACTTTCCCATGAATCGGTTCAAAGACTTTACCGGAGGCGCGTTGGACACCAATTGCTTTCTCTATGAAACCCCGGTCGGAAACATTCTTTTTGATGCACCGCAAGGGGCCGATGCCGCCTTCGCAGACACGCGGGTGGATCTTCTTTTGCTGACCCACGGCCATTTCGACCACGTGGCCGATGGAGCGGCCATCATCCGGCGGCATGGTTGCAAGACGGCTTTCCATGCCGATACGGGCCCGATGGTGAGCGATAGCGGGTTTTTCCGCCGATGGGGTTTTGAATTGGAGATCGAGCCCTTCGTGGCGGATTTTCTCATTGAAGAAGGTCCTTGCGAGTTTCTGGGCGGACCATTCCGCGTCTTCCTTGTTCCCGGGCATTGTCCGGGGAGTCTCTGCTTTTTTTTGCCGGACGAAAATGTGCTGATCGGCGGCGACGTTTTGTTTCGCGGAGGCGTGGGCCGTTGGGATCTGCCCGGCGGAGATCGGGAGATATTAATGGATGGAATCCGGCGAAAATTGCTGACCTTGGATGACGATGTCATCGTCCTGCCCGGCCATGGCCCCGCGACCACAATCGGGCGGGAACGCAGCGGGAATCCTTTTCTCCTCGAATAAAGGAATCTTTCCTCGACAGAAAACCCGCCCCCCAGTAGTGTAACTGGTCTAAATCACCCTCTGAACTTTTATGCCACGCTACACCTATGTCGCCCTCGACGCCCGAGGACAAGAAGCCTCGGGAGTTATTGAGGCCAACACCCAGAATGACGCCGTTGGTCAATTGAGGCAGGCCGGGTATTTCCCGAAGACCATCGCCGAGGAGGGCAAGGGGAAGGCGGCAAAAGTGCAGAAAGCCGCTGTCACAAAATCCGCCGCGAGCAAGCCAATCAGTCTCAACCTGCCCTTCCTGGAAAAGAAAACCGTCAAGGGCAAGACCCTGATGATTTTCACCCGCCAGCTCGCGACCCTGATTGATGCCGGCCTCCCGCTGCTGCGTGGCCTGACCGTTTTGGCGAAACAGGAGCCCGATCCTCTCCTGCGCAAGGTGATTGTCAATCTGGCGGAAGCTGTCCAAGGCGGCGGAACCTTCTCGGAAAGCCTGGCCGGACATCCGAGAATTTTTAACAAGCTGTATGTCAATATGGTGAAAGCCGGCGAGCTCGGCGGTGTGCTTGAGTTGGTGTTGCTGCGACTGGCGGAGTTTCAGGAAAAAGCCCAGAAAATCAAAAACAAGGTTGTTGCCGCCATGTTTTATCCGGCGATCGTGTTGGTCATCGCCATCGCCATCATGGCGTTCCTGCTCGTTTTCATTGTGCCGAAATTTCAGGCGATCTTCGACGACATGCTTGGCGGCAAGCCGCTGCCAGCGCTCACGCAATTTGTCATCGCTGTCAGCAATGCAGTGAAAAACAATTTCCTTCTCATCATTGTCGGCATTGTTGTTTTGGTCATCATCTACAACCTTCTCAAACGCACCCCCAAAGGTGCCGCCTTGCTCGATGCGCTTAAGATGAAGGCGCCCCTCTTCGGCGACCTGACCCGCAAAAGTGCCATCTCACGATTCAGCCGCACCCTTGGCACGCTGGTCACCAGCGGTGTGCCGATCTTGCAGGCGCTCAACATCACCCGAGAAACCGCCGGCAATGTTGTGATCGCCAATGCCATCATGAAGGTTCACGACAGCGTGAAAGAGGGTGAGTCCATTGTGCAGCCGCTCGAGGCCAGCGGCGTTTTCCCTCCCATGGTCATCAGCATGATTGACGTGGGCGAGGAAACCGGACAATTGCCCGAGATGTTGCTGAAAGTCGCGGAAGTCTATGATGACGAAGTGGATAACGCCGTGGCCGGGCTGACCTCGCTACTCGAGCCGATCATGATCGTGTTCCTCGCCGTGGTAGTCGGAACGATCGTTATCGCCCTCTTCATGCCCCTCATCAGCATCATCAGCGGCATGCAGAATCAGCAATGAGAATCCTCGATTCGCAATCGGTGGATGTCGGACCCGCCGGGAATCGAAAATTCCCCGCTGGCTTTACGTTGATCGAACTGCTCGTCGTGATCACGATCATCGCCATTCTGGCCGCGCTCGTGCTCAATACGGCTGGATTCATCCAAAAAAAGGCCGCCCGGTCCCGCGCTGAAACGGAAATTGCCGCTCTTTCTGCGGCTCTGGAAAGTTTCAAGGCGGATAATGGGGATTATCCATCGAATACTACGGCCAACCCATCTACCACCACGGTTCCCCCGGACAATTCCTTCCTCCGCACCAATCTCAGCCCCACCACTGGCAAAGTCTATTTCGAGTTTTCCAAAACCATGGGAACCAATCTTAACAACGGACCAATTACTGATCCTTTTGGTGAAAACTACGGTTACCGCTACCCCGGCACGATGAGTGGCTCGAACTTCTTCGACCTTTGGTCGCGCTCGGCCTCCGCAAACACCAATATCTGGACCAAGAATTGGTGAGTGATTCTTTGTAGCCACGGCAGTCCCTTGCCGTGTCCACCGCGCCTCATCGGAGTAGGCCGACTACACTCTACGCCCGGCCGATGCTGGTGTAGGTGAAGCCGAAGCTGCGGGCGATCACTGGATCAAGCAGGTTCCTTCCTAGGGCGCCCTCGCCTAGCAAATCGCTGACCACGTCCACCTCCACGGATGAGCGGACGTCTTCCGTATCCGGTTTAAAGGTGAGGCCCCACACGGCGATTTTCTTTTCCTTCAAAACCCAGAGAGCCTCGCGGATCTTGTGATGCATCGACCGTTTCTAGCCTCTTCCTTGGTGTTATTCTATTTGAGCCAATTCGTTGGTGGTAAATTTATTTTAATTTTGTTGACAGCAATTGATCGTTCAATTAACTTCCGATCATAACCCCCATGAACGTCACACTGCGCCAAATAGCTACGGCTCTCAATTTAAGCCCCCAATCGGTCTCGGCTGGCTTGAATGGAGGCTCAGGTTCAACCAAAGTAAGCAAAGAGACGACAGAGAGGGTTCTCGCCTACGCCAACAAAGTGAATTACCGTCCGTCCCTTGCAGGGAAAGCGATGCGCTCCCAATCCCTGCGAATGATGGGCGTGCTAGTGGAGTCGGATTTCGGAGCACGACGGCATCCGCCACTGGTGGAAATGGGTGCCATATTTGGACTCAGCACATATTTACAGGAGCGGGATTGGAATTTAAATGTGATCGAGGACAAAGGAGATCGCGATCATCCGCCACCCCGGTATCTGCGAGAGAAGGCGCTCGATGGGGCGGTCATCTGTTCGCACTCTCCGAGCCGCGACCAAATCCTGAGAGAAAACCTCCAGAAATGTGGGATTCCGGGCATCTATCTGAATGCTCCCGGAGAATACAACGCCGTCACGTTGGACGACTGCTACGGGGCTGAGCTGGCGACCACGCACCTTCTCCAGAGCGGACATCGATCTATTTTGTTTCTTGGAATGGAGACCGTCCACCATTCGTTCAAGGATCGCCTCTCGGGATACTCAGCCACTATGGAATCCGCCGGGCTATTGGCTCGTACCCACTCCCTGAAAACTAGCACGGTACAAAAATTGCGGTATGACGAAAGATTAGCCTCATTCAAGCGACTTGCCGGGGAATTTGTCGCCCGAGATTTTCCAAAGCTCAAGCCGTCGGCTATTTTTTGCTATGATGACAATCTGGCGATGCTGCTCCTCCAAGCCTTCCAGGCAAGCGGAGTGAGTGTTCCCCACGATGTCTCTTTGGTTGGATTCAATGATCAGCCCTTTGTGGATATCCTCCATCCAGCCCTCACCACAGTCCGGGCAGATTTTCACGAGATGGGCGTGCTCGCCGGGGAAATGCTTTTGGCTTTGATAGCAAAACCCGAAATCCGGATACCCTCCAAACTCCTTAAGCCCACCCTTGTGGTGCGGGATTCCTCGCGACGCTTTCCCGCAAAGAAAGCACCATTAGCATAACAAACCAAACCAAGCACTATGAACACCCGAAATAAAACCCCCATGATGACCCGAATCATTCAAAGTATTCCCCTTCGTCTCGCCGTATTTGCGATGATGCTTCTCGGGGCAAATGCAGCCCACGCGATCCTTATCACCTTTGAACCCTCCAGCTATACCACTACTGGAGGAACCGGCGGGAATGGAAACCTCGCGGGCCAGCCCGGCACCGGAACCGCATGGGGGGGGAGTAACAACTCCGGCACGACCGCCGAGTATAATGTCACCAGCGGTAACGGTGTCGGTGGAAGCCAGGCGATTACCTCGCAAGTCGGGATCACGGGAACCAACTTTACGAGCTACAGTTTCGCTCCCACGACATCAGATCTGGCCGGAACATTTAATGCTTCCAGTTCGATTCTTGATTATTCTTTCGCCCTTCGCTTAAACGCTGTCCCGAACGCTTCCAACACAGCAGTCACTCGTTTTCGGACTGGTAGTGAATTAGCGCTGCGTTTCGAAATGTTATCCACTGGAAGAATAAACATGCTTAACGGAAACGGAGCTGGGGGGGCGGGGTCTGCAATCACTCTAAAGACTACGACAGGAGGAGCTACGGATTTTACCGCAGCAGCCAATACCTACTTCACGATTTCCGGGCAGGTTAACTACTCCGCGAAAACTTACACCGTGCTGGTAAACGGTATCGCTCAAACAATAGGTGGTGTCGCCGCCAGCCAGAACTTCGGTTTTTTTAATAATACTGCAAGCTCTGCAACCCTGAATGTTTTTAATCTAAATTCTGACAGTGCAAACTGGATTTCGACGAGCTACGACAACATCTCGTATGCGATTCCTGAGCCGAGTTCCGCTGCCCTGCTCGGTTTAAGCTTGGGCATCATCGTCTTTCTCACACACCGTCGCAAAAACACGCGCTCAACGCTCGCCTAAAGCGGCCACTATGAACGCTTTTCCCAACTGTGAGAATCTGTGCCAAGACTTGGCCGAGTCTTATGTGACATTGCTCCAGAATCTAAGAGTCTCCCTGTGGAAAGCCCTCTTTCTGGTCATTGCCATGGGTGTGCTGCCTGCGTTCGCAGGCAGCGACGAGCCCAGCGTTAGTAATCTCATGGAGATGAAGTGGACTGGCAATGTCAAACCCTCCTCTGAGAAGATTTTTGAGGGCGGTAGTGACTACTCGCTACGCTGGGAAGCGGGCCATGCCCCAACCAGCAGGGCGAGGCTATTACTCGGAGACTACGGCACCCTCACGGACTGGTCCTCCTATCACACGCTTGAACTCTCCATCTATGCGGAGGAACCGAACGAGACACTGATCACCATCGCAGCGTATCCGGAACCACTCGAAAGCGACCAGGCAAGTTACTACTTTTACCGCATCCCGGTGGACTGGTCGGGCTGGAAGGAATTTTCCATTCCCCTGGCAAAATTCAGCCCGGTTCGTTCTCCTGACGGCTGGTCGAAAATATCACGCCTCGAATTTATGTCCCATCATGGAGCGAGTCCAATCCCTGGCACGATCCTTTACCTGAATAACATCCGTCTCAAGCCCTGACCGGCTCCCCCCGATGGCTGCGCCCTGTCTTAAGTCCGAGTCTCTCGGATATATCTCTACGCCGAGTTCCCCCATCGTTTACGTCCCGGCGTATGCTTGGAATGTAAATAACCGTGGTCGGAGATTCATTCGTTTCTCTGAGCGCGCAGTTGGCCGCGAGTCCGATCTGCTCTGCTTGGCAAACAGTGCGAAATGGCTATTGGAACGGCAGGATGAGCGGGGTTCTTTTCATTCAGACGCTGAGTATTCGACGGGCGATACCACGGATGATCAACTGGGCGCAGCTGCCGTCGTGGCCCGATTCCTAAATATCCATCAGGATTCCGTTTGTTCGAGAGACAATCCCGTCGAGCGTGCCGTGCGGTTTCATTTGCAGCATCTCGTCAACCGCGACGCCGAGGGAGGTTGGAAATATTCCCGATACCACCTGGCCCGCGATTCTGCGGGAGATTGGTGCAATACACTCTGGTGTCTGTGGGGGGCTGCCTTGTTGATGGAGCACGACTCAGCTTGCTTGACTCCTGCGACGCGGTCGGAACTCCTGACCCTCATGGCGGACTATTGGGCGTTTCTTTCCTGGTATCCGGTCCGGGATGAAAATCCATGCCACAATCAACTTTTGGAGTATTGCAAAGTCGGCATGCTCTATGCGCGGGCTATTTCCTCGCGAGAGGTCGAGGAAGAGGTGCTGCACTACTATCGCCATACTCTCCGTCGTCTGAGGGTGTATGACTGCGGCCACGCGATCTACACGGAGTATAATCAATGGGATGCCCACTATGGGATGCTGTCCTGGATGGCTCTGGAATACCTAGCCGATGAGACTTGCGACAAAGATATCCGCGAGGATGCCGGGGAAATGGCCTCCTATTTTAACGAACGCGTATCTTCGGGAGGATATTATTGGGGCGGCTCGCGGCGAGATGAGGCCGGGATTGACGAGTTTATTCATCTGCCTTGGAAATATGAGCGAGCGTTCGGTCTTGATCGCCTGCTCCTCCCCGAGCCGTCCCATTTATGGCAAAGCTTGATCATGAACGGCCACTATGGGAGATCGCTTCTAACGAGACTCGATTCTTACCAACACGAGCGTCCTTCGTCGGCTTGGCCTACGCCGCCCACGCGATGGCATTATCGCCGCGGCTGCACGTCGGTTTGCCTGCGGCAGAATACACACCTTCATCACTTCTCTTCGCATGGCCTTGAAATTATTGCTGCCCTCATTCCTCAAGGCATGGGAAGTGGATTGCTTTGGAAAGCAGGCGGAAAATGGCAACAGGATCCGCTTCAAATCATCGCGCCGTCTGCCAGTGAAGGACACCGATATGCGGAATCCATGGGAGTGGAGAACACCGATGTCACCTGTCTCTGCTCGCGGCAGCGCGGTGCCACTTGGGAGACCCGCCAATGGTGGCTAAGTGATGGAAGCTCCCTGCTCTGGATTGTGCAGGCAGTGAGCCACGCGGATATTGCCTGCGAGCAACTCGACTTTCTCTTAGGGAATCCGGTGCTGACGGTCACCAAAGACAAACCCACGCCAGTCACTTTTGTCCAAAACGGCGAGGGCGATTGCCTTGATACCCAGGGCGAAGCAGGTTCATTGGCGAGTTCTCTCCGTTTGACTTTCGGGGATGTGAGCGTCGCTGCGACAGCTCCCTTGATTTTCGCCCGACCTAGCACAACCGCATTCCACACCTTTCCTACCCCCATCAAGTTGGAAAATCGTGAAGATTCAAATCAACTCCGCGTTCGAGCAATCTCGTCACCGGAGGTCGTGTTTTGCCGGACCAGCCATTTTATAGGAATCGAGATTGGGCAATGCTGCGGAATGCCTGTCTCTACCGAGGGCGGGGGAAACTGGGAGGTTGCAGCCAGCCTCGGCCAATTTCGCGCAACCGATGTTGCTGGGCGATGGAGCTACCACATTGAGGTCAATGGGAAAGTCCATTCTCTGCCGGATCCCGGATTCAGATTTTACAAGTCATGAGATGCTCGTCATCCATTCTATGTTGGATCGTTTTGTCTGTGGGATATCTCTGGGCGGCAGACCCTCAGCCACGTGACAATATCCTGGAAAATGGGGGGTTTGAGTCCCCTGTTTTGAGTGATCCGTGGATAGGGAATAACTGGGCAGGTAATGAGGTGAGCTTCCGCCTTGACCCCGTGCTGCCGCACTCAGGAAGCCAGGCACTCCATGTCCGTCTTGAGAAAGTGATCAAAATTGCTGATTTGCAACTTCAATACAAAAACCTACCTGTTCGAGTCGGGGAATATTTAAGGCTCAGTTTTTGGTTGCGCGGGCCGGCGAATACGAAGCCGGTTACAGTCGAGCTTCGGAAGCAAAACGCACCTTACACGTCATATTTCCGGGCCGAAGTGGCTCTCACCGAGGAGTGGTCGGAGTCCCGCTTTGTCCTCACCGTGCCGCAGTCCGTAGATACCAAGGACACATGCCTGCTTTTTTCACTGAAAGAACAAAATGCCTTTTGGATTGATGACGTGTCATTGGTAAATCTCCCCGAACGGGATAGTCGCCCTCTGCTGGCCGGGAGTCAAGTCCCGAATGGTTCTTTCGAGGTGGGGCGGGATCACTGGTTCGCAACCTTTCGGGAAACAGGGGGGATTGCCAATGTGACGGCAGCAGCCGAGAAGAACATTCACCACGGATTCGGAACTCAAATGGTGAAGGGGGCGCCTCATGGGAAATCAGTATTGTCTTTCAATGTCTTCGCGGATTGCCGGGCGAACGTCACCTCGGCCTTTTTTCCCTTGCGCTACGGTGCCTCCACGTCTGTGTCCTTCTGGCTGAAAACCACAACGCCCGGAACGGGGTTCCGGGTCAATCTCGGGCACGGGAAGTTTCCCAATCAAATTGCAATCTCGCGGGACTTTGTTGCCGTTAATTCAAATTGGAACTTCTATTCTTTCCAGGCAACTCCGACGCCGGCGACTTCGGGCACCTATTACTTGGAATTTGCCGCCGACCAGCCAGGCAGCTACCAAATAGACGCTATCGAGGTATCTCAGAATCGTGAGCCAGGACCCCAGTTTCTTCAAGAATCATTGGATTTAGGATGGAATGCTTCCGAATCTGCCCCGGCAGGAAACCTCTTTGTGAAGGGCGAAAGTGTGAAATTCCGAGTCAGTGCCCAAGCACCACCAGGGAAGACAGATTTCACCGCCCGTTTCCGTCTGGTGGACTATCGGGACGTATTACTCAAGGAGTGGGAGGAAAAGATCTCCTTGAAAGAAAATGGCTTTGGCTCGCAGGAGGTGTCTTTACCATCGGAGCGCTTCGGCTGTTTCAAAGTGGAAGTCCGACCCTCGTCCTTGGCATCCGATCAAGCCCCTCTCGCAGAAGTGATCTACAGCATCCTCCCCACATTAAAACCTCTTCGAGAATCCTCCGACTCCTTCTTTGGCGGGCATGTCAATCTTTCACCTTATAATCTCGTCATTGCTGAAAAACTCGGCTTCCGCTGGCTCCGCCTTCACCCACCCCTGACCACAAAATGGGTCGTGGTCGAACCTGAAAAGGGAAAGTTTGTCTTTGATACCCGAGGCCCCGAGCGGGCGCACGAGCAAGGCTTTCAATTGCTCGGAACGCTAGACACGACGCCGCGATTTTACGCCTTGGGCGACCCGAAAGAAACCGCTAAGCAGACTTGGTTTAATAGTTTTGCTCCATCCGATAGGAAGGCATGGCAACGCTACGTCTTGGAAACAACCAAGGCTTTTTCCGCTTTCATCGTAAACTGGGAGATCTGGAATGAACCTGATGGTGGTTTCCTGCGGGTGCCCGAAGGTATTTCCAAGGAGAAAGTCTATGTGGACATACAGACGCAGACGCGGGAAGCCCTGGATGGTGTGGATCGCAAGGTTTTCTTAGTCGGCAATGCCGTGGCGTCATTAGATCGTTCGTTTACCATAACCCAGTTGGAACTCGGAGGCGGCAAGCAAGTGGATGCCCTTTCTTTTCATCTCTATAATGAGACCAAAAGTCCCGAGGCAAAAATCCCGGCCCTGCAACCTCAACTTGCGAAAATGAAAACCTTCCCAAACCGGTCCGGCACGACTCCGGAAATATGGCATACAGAAGGGGGTGTCTGGCTATCCGACGGTCGGAGTTGGCTTCGCTCCGCAAATATACCTACTGGAACACTTGCGACCATACAGGATGCGGCCACTGCATTGGTTCGCACCGCTGTGGCTCTTAAAGCCATGGGGGTGCATCGACATTTTCAATACGGCAGTTTTGCCGATCCCGCCGGGCGCATCGTCTATCGGGATGAATGCAGTGGCGTCATTGATGTCAACGGCATTCCGCACCCGGCAGGTGCAGCCCATGCAGCGGCAGTTTTCATGTTGGAAGGCACTCAGCCCATCGGATTGGAAGTTCTGGAAGTTGGTGCCGCTCGGGTGACAATGGCGACGTTTTCCAAAGGAAATGAACTCCTGACCGTTGTTTGGTCAACCCAGAACGTTCGTTTGGGAGCGATCGAATCGCTCGATTGGGAGTCTGCCGCCGGATGCGACATTATGGCAAATGACTTGAAGCTGACAACAGACACACTGATTTCCTCCGATCCCATCTATTTAAAAAATAACCTCCCTGCCGAACCATGAGCACTTATAAAAAGGCTTTTACGCTCGTCGAACTCCTAACTGTTATCACCATTGTAGGAATTCTAGCCGCCTTAGTTCTCCCATCCGTCTCGCGTATCACCGAATCTGCCCGTCAAACCAAGTGCCTCAACAATATGCGTCAGAGCATCCTGGCGATTCGCCAATACACTCAGGACAATGATATGAAATTACCAGCTGGTTTTGATGCGACACTAGGCGGAGCACTTGCCACTTGGCCGCAGCAGGTCTGGCCATATATCGCATCGAGTTCTACGTATGATGCCTACCGATCGCCGCTTTTCCAATGCCCTTCCAATAAACTAGCCGGATACGGCTTTGCCATGAACCATGTCAGCCAGAGCAACTATGGCAGCAAAAGGATTTGGGAGATTCGAGTGCTAAATTTTGCCAGTCAGAGTCAGACACTCGTTCTTGCCGAGGTAAAGCCGTCTCTGGCCAATCTTAACTACGCCACAACCGGGCCCGGATCCACGGGAGCTGACTTTACGCGGCACGGTGGGAAGGGGAATTACGCCTTTTTAGATGGAAGTGTGAAGGCTCTTTCGCCCACCGATGTCCAAAGCGGAACTGCGAATTTATTTGTTGCACCCTGACCTGATCGCCAATTCCCGATTCTTCAACAACTTTTCTGGGACGGGTAGGGGGACACCAGCCGCAAGGAAAAAAGGGCCCGGGCCATGCGGCCTTCGCGCGGTTTTTGAGATTCATGTATATTCTGAGCTCCTTCGCAGGCCAAGAGTTCAGGCGGTGAAAGCAGGAATTGCCCCTCTCGATTCGGTCAAAAAATTTTCTGTTTAGCTGGCGGGGACAGCCGATGGAGCTCTATCCGCCGCCGATTTTCTTTTTGGTTGAGATGGTAGGTTCTATGCGGATAGATCCTTTTTTGGAATCGCTGGTTAAGCGGAATTCTCGAACATTTTTCAGATTGGCGAATTGGGCCAACACTTTTTAAAGTGCTTTGGTCTCGGGATTTTCTGGATCAGCCAGCTTGGCTGGAAATGGCCCGGCGCATGAGCACCTGTCGATTAAGCGATGCCCTCAGGCCCGGCCGATGCTGGTGTAGGTGAAGCCGAAGCTGCGGGCGATGACGGGATCAAGCAGATTCCTTCCATCGAAAATCAACGGGCTGTGCATCCGCTTCTTGAGTTCTGCGAAATCCACGGCAGCAAATTCCTTCCACTCGGTGACCACGATCAGCGCCTCGGCACCTTCCGCAGCCTCCAGCGGGGAAGTGGCGAATTTTGCGCCTTCCACCATTTTGTATTCGGCGGCCTTTTCCATGCCTTTGGGATCGTAAACGGTGACCAGGGCGCCCTCGGCCAGCAAATCGCTGACCACGTCCACCGCGACGGATGAGCGGACGTCGTCCGTATCCGGTTTAAAGGTCAGCCCCCACACGGCAATTTTCTTTTCCTTCAAAACCCAGAGAGCTTCGCGGATTTTGGAAAGGAAGCGCTCACGTTGCGTGACATTAATGCGCTGAACCTCCTTGAGCAGGGTGAAAGGAACCCCCAGGTCTTCACTGATGGCAATGAACGCTGCGATATCCTTGGGAAAACAGGAGCCGCCATAGCCGATGCCCGCGTTGAGGAAATTGCGCCCGATGCGCTTGTCCGAACCAATGCCGTCGGCCACTTTCTCGACATCCGCACCGCTGGCTTCGCAGATTTGCGCCACGGCGTTGATGTACGAAATCTTGAGAGCGAGGAAGGAGTTGGCCGCATGTTTGATCAATTCCGCGGAATTGATGTCCGTCACGAGGACGGGAGCCATGAAGGGCTCGTAAATCTTCTGCATGGCCGCGATGGCCCGCTCGCTATTGCCGCCGATGACAATGCGGTCGGGCTTCATCAGATCGGGCACGGCGCAGCCTTCGCGGAGAAATTCCGGATTGCTGACCACATCGAAATCCGCCCCGGTTTTGTTGTAGCGGCGGATGGTATCCGCCACTTTTTCGCCGGTGCGGACGGGCACGGTGCTCTTGTCCACAATCACGCGGTATTGGCCGGCTTTCAGGACAACCGCAATTTCGCGGGCGACTTTTTCGATGTAGGAGAGATCCACGCTGCCATCCGGTTGCGGCGGGGTGGGCACAGCGATAAAGACCACCTCGGAATTGTCCACGCCTTCCTCGGTGCTGGTCGTGAATTGCAGCTTCTTGGCCGAGACATTGCGATGGACCAGGTCTTCCAGGCCCGGTTCGTAGATAGGGATCTTGCCAGCCTTGAGCATGTCCACCTTGCTCTGATTGTTATCAACACAAATGACATCGTGACCTACCTCGGCAAAGCAAGCGCCGCTGACCAGACCAACATAACCGGAACCAATGATGCAGATTTTCATAGAAAAACGGGAGGAAAAAACTAGTTGCTGCCACTTGCACCGGGGGAAATCGGAGAGGTCGCCTGGTCGAACGAGATAGGCAGAGTGACCTGCGGAGCGTCCTTGAGAGTGAGAATAAGCAACACGCCCATATCCGTCTCGCCACCCAGGTTGTCGCGGACCTGGGCACCAAAGGAGGCCACCCAGCTCGAGAGATCGCGATGGATCATGTAACGCTGATATTGCAGGACATTCGAGACGTATTCGTACTGCTCGAAGATACTGACCCCCCAGTTCTCATTGATGCGCCAGTAGGCGGAGAAATCAATCTGGCTGTTGTCCGCGAAGAACTCGTTGCCATCAATATAGCGGTGTCCAAGGGTGAGGCTCAAATCGCGCGTCGGCATGAAATTGAAGCCGGTGTTAATCTCGGTGAATCCCTCGCTCACCATTGGCAGTTGGGAATCGATGAAGACGTTGAACCAATTCACCGGGCGGAACCGAATGACGTTGAAAACGTTGGAAATGTCGGCGTTCGAGTAGGGGTTGTCAAAATTCACATCGAGAAACGTGTCGAGGGTAAACCATTGATACGTCTCCTGATCGCGCCGCGTCTGAAGACTGTTGCGCAGGCCCAGACGGACAATGTTCCAGGTATCAATCGAGTCAATGGCGGTAAATTGCGGGAAATCCAGGGGCAGCAACTGGGTCGAGGGCACCACGCGATCAAAAGGCAGGATTTCCTCCGGACTGTCGCCGAAATTTTGCACCAGCGAATAATTCGCGTAGGGCTGCATGACATGACGGAGACCGTCGAGTCCGAGCCAGCGGGATTGAACGCGCTCATAGGCCTTGGAGAGCTTGGTTGAGACTTCCAGACCAAGGTTGGCCACGGTTCGCAGCGTTCCGCCACTCGTATTGAGTCTGGCGGTCGGAGCATTCAACGGATTGGGCTGCCGCGGCCCTTCGAGGATTTGAATTTGTCCGGTCACGGGATCCAGTTCCGAAATGCCTTGCGAATTAATAAAAGAGCCAGTCTCCGAATAATACGTCGCCCGCACGCCCATGCGCGGGTTGATATTCAACCAGCCAAAAAATTGGTTGGGAAAGGAGATCTGATGGTAGGTGTCGAAGCGGGTTGACTCATAATCCGGAAACTCCGTCTGCCCGAAGCTGGGTTCATTGGAAAAAGTCCGCTTATAGCTCCCGACACTGTTTTCCCCATCGTAGTAAAACGGCAGCCCGAAAATGCGGTGCTGTTTGATATCAAGCACCAGTTCGGGCAGACGCTCAGTCGTGTCTTGAAAATCGTTGAGTTGAAAGCGGGCCAGCAGGGTGAGGGTGTAAAATTCATCCCACTTTGTGACGGAGAGGTAGGTGTCCGGTTGGGGGTCAATGCTGAATTCGTTGGGATAAAAATCCTCCAGAAAATCCACGTCACTCAAGAGGTTAATATCGGCGGTGACGTAGATGTCGTCCGTGAGGAAGAGACGCTGCCTGAAGCTGACGCGATAGCGGTCGGTGGTGCGGGTCTCGGCCGGCTCTCCGGGAGCATCCACCGTGCTCACTTCCTTGGTATCAAAGACGTAATAGGAAAGAAACTCCCCGTAGCTGCGGTCATCCTTGCCGTATTTCATCTTCGCATCGAAACCCAGCGCGGGGCCGAACTCCGAGCGGAAATCCGAATGGACCTTGCCGGTGATGGTATTACCCGTTCCGATCGGGAAGCTGTAGGCAGTCAGCAGGTAGGCACCCCAGCGAGAGTCAAAGCCGGGCAGAAACTCAAAGCCGCTGTTGTTGATGTTCGCAAAAACATAGGGAATCCAAAAAATGGGAACCTGCCCGACATAAACAGTCGAGTTCGAGAAAATGACGCGGCTGTCGGGATAGATCCGCACACTCTTCGACTTGATGTAGAAATCGGGTTGCGAGGAATCATCCGTCGTAAAGACGGCATCCCGCACCCGGAACTCCCGCAGCGAAGGCGCCTTCATGTTGAAGGCATGAAAGTACCCCGGATAACGGCCGCCGGAAAATTCCAGGGCGCGCATTTGTTTCGTCTCCAGATTAAACAAAGCCCGCTGGCCGGTGAGAACTTCGCTCGGTGTATAGATGCGGACATTGCCAATCAGCAACACGTCGCGGGTGTCGGGGTTGTATTCCGCGTAGTCGGTGTAGATGCTGTAATCGCCGTAGTGAATTTGGACGTTGTCCTCGGCCACGGCCACGCCGCCTTCAAAACGCGTATTTCCATCGGCGGTAATCTCCACCGGGACATCGCCAAAGCTGCCGAACTGTGCCAGGGCGCAAACTGCCCCGGCCAGCCAGACCAGAAGGGCGGCAGACAAACAACGTTCTCTCATGCGGTCTGGCAGGCTATTTTGCCCTCCCCCGCTGGCAAGAGAAAACTGCCGCTATGGTACGCTGGCAATTGAGCGGCATTTAGCTCCGGTTTCCCAAAAAAACCACCCCCACGCCGCCGAGGATCATCAGGCCGCCAAGTAGTGACGCCAGGTTGAATTGCGTCTCGCGAAAAAAAAGCCAGGCAAAGATCGCCACAAACAGGGGATAGGAAATCTCGATCAGCGATGCCAAGGTTGCGTTTTTTTCGCTGATCGCCATGTAAATCAGCAAGGCTCCCGCCGCCGATGTCACCATCGCCACCACGAACCACACCCAATCCGGGCCCAGCCCCCTGATCTCACCCGGAATCGTCGCCATTTTCCCCAGCAGCAAAAGCGCCAGTCCAGCCGCTATCGAACCGAAAAGTGCAAAGGAAAAGAAGAAGGCCAGCGGCGTCATCCCGCGCTCGATCACGCGGCCGCTCGCCGCATAGCTGATGCCCCAAATGACCGCCGCCGAGAGGGCGTAAATAATCCACATGGGACTCTTTTAAGTCCAAATCCCTGGCAGGTAAACTCTTCAGATTTTTTGTGAAAGCAAAGGATCCGAGCCGCAAAAAACGCGAAAGCCACCATCTGCAGCACGAAAAGTGTCACTCAGAGTCTGGTTGTTTGAAAAAAGGATCGGCGTTCTTAAAGACTGAGGCTGCCGACGATTCGAGCTGGGTTGGCACATCCGTTGATGCCTCTGCTTTTTCCGTCAAACTTCCGAGAACCAACCAAGAGATGCCGGCAACAAGCGCCATCCGTTGGACAAAAAAATAAAGTGTGCCGCTTTTCGCGTATAAGCCAATTTTCAAGGTGGAATTATCTTTAAACACAGCTCGTCGCCAATTGCCATCGGTATAGTGTTAAGCATTTTTGCAGCCGCCTCACCCGCCCAAGGATTCATATTTCCGCAAGGTAATCCATCGGACGGGGGAGGAGATTATTGATCTGCCCCTCACGGATCTCGGCGGAAATCTGCCACTCGTCGTCCGTTGGAGTCACCAGATTGTCCACCAGCAGGACGATGAGAAAATAGACAATCATCTGCCCGAAGTCGAAGCCGCCGATGTTCTGTCCACGCGACTTGAAGAGCACCTGCCAGATGAAAACCGTCCCGGCCAGCGGCACCATGCCGAAGAGTGACCGCAGGAGGAAATTCCACCGTTACGCGAAGGTTTTCTGCAAGCCCGTGTTAAAGACGCCCCAGTATTTGGTCATG
>Ga0209591_10001828_pt1 | contig 25952 bp, 5 predicted proteins | sample MAT01_FD_187207 | JGI IMG/M metagenome (GOLD analysis project Ga0209591, IMG submission 187207) | Freshwater microbial communities from Lake Fryxell liftoff mats and glacier meltwater in Antarctica - MAT-01 (SPAdes) (version 2) | ecosystem: Environmental > Aquatic > Freshwater > Ice > Liftoff... | reverse complement strand
GCATGGTAACGGTCACTTCCGTCACCAACGTAACGAATCAACTCAACGCGGCCTGTGCGGCGAACCCGACTGCATTCACGAATGGTTCCGCGAGCATCTCAGGCGTTGCGAACGTCACCAACGCAGTGACTAACCAATGCCTCCTCGTCAGAGTTCCACCGCCACCGGTCCCTGTAGTCGACCCGCCGGTACTTACCAAAGCGTTCCAGAGTTCATTTATTGTTGATGGTGACTGGACCGAGCTGACGTTCACCATTGATCCAAAGACCACCCCTCTCGGTGGGTTGGGCTTTCAGGATCTATTGCCCACTGGACTTGCGTTTCGCGTGCCAGCGCAAGTGACAATGGATGGCGGATGTACAGGCGAGGTCACCTTTTCTTCAACGATGCCGCCGCAGCCAAACATCATTTCGTTTCGGAACATCTGGATTCCGAAGGGGGCGACTGTCTGCACGATTCGCGTCGAGGGGGTCACCAACCGCATAGGCAGAATCAATCCGACAGGGTGTGGTGCAGCGAACGACGCCGACTTCACCAACAGTGCGGCAAACGTCATTGACACTGGCGATCTGGTAAACAACATCAGACCTCAGTGCTTGCGTGTGCTGCCCGCGTTGCCATCGTTGACGAAGCAGTTTGGCGCGGAGCGAATCTACGACAAGGACACAACCTCCCTGACCTTTACGTTACGAAATTCGGTAGGCTTTCCCCAAGTACGTGGCGTCGCCTTCGTCGATACGCTTCCCGCTGGATTGCGCTTTGCCGCCAGCGCAGCAGCACAGATTCAAGGCGCGGGCTGTACCGGCAGCGTCCAGATCAACGGCGAGAGTAGCGTTGCGGTGAGCAGCCTGAATATTGCGGCAGGCACTGCGGTTTGTCGGATTGCCGTGAGCGGCATTTCTAACAGCCTAAACCAGCTCAACCCAAGTTGTGCAGGCTCGCCTGCGGCGTTCACCAACTCAGCATCGTCAATTTCGGGCGTTGCGAGTCTTCACAATCTCGTTGAGCCGGCCTGCCTGATTGTCGATCCGTTGTCTCCAGCACTGGATTTGTCGCTGAGAAAGACCATCTCGGCATCGGAGGGATATTCGCCGAGCGGAACATACGCTGTCAGCCTCTCAGCAGTGAATTCGTTCACGACGCTGGATGCGCGCAAGCGTGACGTTTCAATTTCTGACGTGCTCCCTGAAGGCATGTTGCTTGTGCCGGGAAGCATCCGCGTAAGCGTTGGTAGCGCGACGTTTGCCGTTGAGGGAGCTTCAGGATCGCAGTCGATCAGTGGACGCACGGTGAGTGTCACATCGAGCAGCGGCCAAGTCGACGTCACGATTGCATCGCTAGAACCCGGGGAGACCGCGTCTGTCGCCTTCAGCGTCACAATTGCGCCGAACCTCGCGAAAGATCTTGTGCTGTCCAACACCGGCCGGCTCACGTTCACCAACAGCGCCAATCGCAGCCTGAGCCGCGCGTCCAACACGGTGACCTTCCGCATACTTGGTGCGTTGGGTGTCACGGTGACCGGACAAACAATTGCCTCGGTCGAGCCGGGAGTGGATGTCGTTTTCCGCAACGTGATCACAAACCGTGGCAACGTTTCCGACAGCTATGACATCACGTTGGGCGGCAGCACATTTCCGGCAGGCAGCATCGTACGACTGCTCGATAGCGATGGCGGCGCGGTGTTACCTGACACCAGTGGCAACGGCGTGCCCGACACAGGCGTTCTGGAGCCGGGTGCATCGAAAGTTGTGATCGTCAGAGTCACGCTGCCGCTCGGACAAAAAGAAGGCGGCCCGTTCCGAGTCACCAAGGCGGCACGTTCGGTACGTAGCCGTAACATCGGTGATGCTGGCGATGATGTGCTTCTGACCGTTAACCGCTCGTGCAAAATTTTGCTTGAAACTGATAACCGCGGGCGCGTCCGGCCGGGCGCAAGTATCACGTACTTCCACGTATTGACCAATATCGGAAATTGTACAGAGAGCGTTTCGGGTGGAAGCGTCACCAGCGGAGCAGCTGGTTGGACGGCACGAGCAGTCATCAACGTTGCCTCGGTACCAGGCGGCGCTATTGCAGGACTAGTTGGCACCGGCAATCCATCCGCTTCACAGTCCTTGCAATTGGCACCGGGCGCGTCTGTCGGCTATCTTGTCGAAGTCACCGCGCCACAGACGGCGAAGAACGGTGACGTAAGCACCTCGGTGTTCTCGCTATCAAGTGTCGGCAGTGTTGCGAAGTCGGGTGCGGTTAAGTCGAAGGACGCGGTTGATACTGCACGCACGCTTTCAAACCAAGACGTGACGACCGTCGACGCGAATGCAGTCAATACTCCTGACGACGTCATACGGCCGTTCATCGACGGCGACTTCCGCCGGCCAACGCTGTTCGGATACATCGGTCAGATACTTTTCATTCGTGCGAATGCGGCGTCGTGCAACGCCGTTCCAGATGTGATTGAGCGTCGGACCATCATCATCACCGGGCCGAACGGTGAGCGCGAAGAGATCATTGCAATCGAGACCGGACCCAACACCGGCATTTTTGATGCCTCTATCCCGGTGAGGCTGCCACCGGCAGTTCCCGCCAACACCTTTCTAGAAGGCAATGCTTTCGATTCGTTCCTAATCGAGATTGTCGGGTGTGGCCGGCGCATCGTCACTTCAGTCACGCTGATCGATCCGAATGGTGTGGTGTTCGATAGCCGGACAAATGAGCCAGTTCGTGGCGCGACTGTCAGAATTGTCAATGCGGCCGGCGGTGTTTGTTCCAACACGCTGTCGAGAGTGCAGGTGATCAACAATGGGCAGGTCGTCGCGTCCAGAAACCCGGTCGTCACCGGCAACGATGGAAAGTTTGATTTCCCACTCGTCGCGCCCGGCGATTTTTGCGTCCAGGTCCAGCCGCCCAATGGATACACTTGGACCTCGACTGTGCCCGCCGACCAACTACCAAGATCGCGAACCATACTCGCCACCGGGCCAACCAGCGGCGGTTCGTACGGTGGTTCCTTCCGTGTCGGGCCGGAGACCGGCCCCGTCATCCTTGATATCCCGGTAGACCCTGGTCGTATCGACGGCCTTTTCATTCGCAAGGACGTGCTCAGGCCTATCGTCGAACTTGGAGAATTTGCTGATTACGTTGTCACGCTGACCAACCAAACCGGCGTCGATCTCAACAAGTCCGAGGTGTTCGCTGCTGATAGTTTGCCGGCAGGCTTCGCGTACGTTGCGGGGAGCGCAAAGCTAGATGGCAAGCGCATCGAGGACCCGGTGGGAGGCGCTGGGCCGCGTTTGCGTTTTAACGCCGGCTTCATTAAAGCTGGTGCAAATGTAAAGCTGACGTACCGTGCGCGTGTCGGCGCCGGCGCGTTGCAAGGCGACGGCGTCAATCGCGTTGTGGCGTCGTATCGTCTGTCAGTGCAGGGGCAGTACAGCGAGTCGAACGTGGCGACCGCAAAGGTCACCGTCTCCGAGGGCATTTTCTCGAATCGTGCTTACGTGGTTGGAAAGATCTACGCTGACTGCAACAAAGACGGTACACAAACGGCGAACGGCGATGGCACTACTGGGGAAGTGGGCGTGCCAGCAGTGCGCCTGTTGCTAGAAGACGGCACCAGCGCGGTAACGGATGCGGAAGGCAAGTTCAGTTTTTATGGCGTTCTTGCAAGGACCCATATTCTGAAGATTGATCGCACCACGCTACCGGAAGGTGTACGCGTCGAACACCTTGGGTTACTTTCAAATCGTAACCTCGGCAAGGGTGACAGTCGCGTTCTTGATCTGAAGAACGGAGAACTGCATAAGGCGAACTTCTCGATCCGTGTCTGCACGCCGGAAGCGGTGGCTAATATTGAAAAACGCCGCCGCGCTGCGTCAAGTCTCGCCACCGAAGTCGACGGCCGCTTGCAGCAGAAGCTCGCCACAGACACGGTCATCCGGCCACTGGGTGACTTGAAAGCGCTGCCTGCAGCAGGATTGGTTGGGCAGCCCGTCGTCCCGACAAATGTTTCGAGTGCCCTTGCGATCAATCAGTCAGGTGCCGCTCCATCTATTCTCGGCGGTGGTGACGCGAAGCCGACAGCGTTGTCGGCGACAACGAATAGTTTCCAGACGCTGGCCGAATCGACCGCCAAGGCGTTGCCGCCAGTTCAATCTGCTCCTCCGCTCCCAAGTGGTCCTGCGGCCAAGGTCGAAGCACCGCTTGAGGACGTACTTCCGCAGGAAGACAACACGTTGGGCTTCATGGGGCTGAAGGACGGCGCAGTGCTATCGTACGCACAGACCGCTGTGCGCGTGAAGGGTACCGCTGGCGCAACCTTCCGACTTACCGTCAATGGTCAACTGATCGACGAGAGCAAGGTGGGTAAGAAAGCCTCCCTACAAGAAAAAGCGTTGCAGGCATGGGAATACATTGGCGTGAATCTGGTTGTGGGTGCCAACGAACTAGTGCTGACACAGTTCGATGCTTTCGGCAACGCGCGCGGCGAGGCCAAGATAACGGTCAAGGCGCCAGGCGAGCTTGCGAAAATTGAGATCGACTTCAGCGAGAAGGTGAAGGCGCAGGGCGGTGGCGTCGCCGATGGCCGGACGCCCGTGAAGGTTGTAGTCCGTCTGAAAGACAAGTTTGGTACGACAGTGACAACACGCCTTCCGGTGACGTTGTCATCGAGCATCGGGCGCTGGGATGTCATTGATCTGAACACCACTGACCCGGGTACGCAGGTCTTCATCGAAGGCGGTAGCGCTGAGTACCAGTTGATGCCGCCTAACGATCCGGCGCAAGCACGACTCAGCATCGAAAGCGGCCGCGTCAAAGCCGAGGCGCCTTTCGATTTTCTGCCAGACCTGCGCGAGATGGTCGCCGCCGGTGTGATAGAAGGGGTGCTGAACCTGCGCAAGCTTGACTCGCGTGCACTGGTACCGGCGCGCGAGCAGGACAGCTTCGAGCGCGAAATTGCTCATCTATCGAAACGCGGGATCGACGGTAAGAGTGATCGCGCTGCGCGCGCGGCCATGTTTCTCAAGGGCAAGGTCAAGGGCGAGTACCTGCTGACGATGGCGTACGACTCTGATAAAGATACCAAGGAGCGTTTGTTCCGCGACATCCAGCCCGATGAGTTCTACCCTGTTTATGGTGATTCGGCAGTTCGTGCGTTTGACGCACAATCCACCGGTCGTTTCTATCTGCGCGTGGATCACAAGAAGTCGTATCTGCTCTACGGCGACTACAACACTTCTGCGAGCCTTGAGAATCGTCAGTTGACGAACTACAACCGCTCGCAAACCGGCGTGAAGCAACACTATGAGTCGAAGATGGTTTCGGCGAATGTGTTTGCTAGCCGCGATTCGACCAAGCAGGTGATTGATGAGTTTCCGGCCAATGGTACGTCGGGCCCGTTCACACTGACCGCAATCAAGGGGCTGATCAATAGCGAGAAGCTCGAAATTCTCACGCGTGATCGCAGTCGCACCAACATCGTGCTCCGGGCGGTTCCGCTTTCCCGCTTTGTCGACTACGAGATCGAGCCGCTCACCGGCCGCATTTTGCTAAAAGCGCCGGTCGCGTCGTTGGATGAAAATCTGAATCCGCAGTCGTTACGCGTGACCTACGAAGTCGACCAGGGCGGCGCGCAGTTCTGGGTGGTTGGTGGCGATGTGCAGGTTAAGCTGAATGATCGCATCGAGCTCGGTGCGATGATGGTCGATGATCGCAATCCGACCGATAAATTCCGCATGGCCGGCATCAACTCGGTGACCAAGCTCGCCGACAAGTCATTCCTGATAGCAGAGTTGGCCCAGACTTCGCGTGAGAAATTCGCGCTTGGTGATTCCTTGGGCGACGTCAGCGGATCAGCGCGTCGCATTCAGCTAAAGCATTCCAACGGAAAGTTGGAGGGCGATATCTTCGTTGCGAAAGCGGACAGTGGCTTCGACAATCCAAGTGCATCGATTGCCAAGGGACGCACCGAAGCCGGCGGCAAGATGAGCTATCGTCTGGGCGACAAGACGCGGCTGACCGGCGAATTGCTCGCGTCATCCGATAACGTTAGTGGCGCAAAACGCGATGGCATCATGCTTAATGTCGAGCGCACTTTGGCGACAGGGCTACGGATCGAGGCGGGTGTCCGCCACGCCCGGGATACGCAGGCTGCACCGCTGCCGGGCAATGCTGGAAACGCTGGTTTGGCGCCGCAGCAGGAAGTGACAACCGTGAGAACCAAGCTCACGGGTGAGATCCCGGGAATCAAAGGGCTCAGCGCCTATGGTGAAGCTGAAGTCGACGTACAGGATTCAAAGCGGAAAATTCTTGCGATCGGTGGCGACTACCACATGGCCAATAAAGGACGCCTCTACGTGCGTCACGAATTCGCTTCCTCGATCACCGGCCCGTACGGTCTTTCCAATCAGCAGCGGCAGAACGCAACCGTTGTCGGTCTCAACACGGATTACATGAAGGACGGCAACGTCTTCAGCGAGTATCGCGTGCGTGATGCGATTTCCGGCGGCGACGCTGAGGCCGCGCTTGGCCTGAGAAATATGTGGACGCTCGCCGACGGGCTAAAGTTACAGACTGGCTTCGAGCGGGTGCATACGCTGGCTGGTACTGGGCAGGGCGAGTCAACTGCGGCTACGTTCGGTCTCGAGTACACTGCAAATCCGCTCTGGAAAGGCTCGACGCGGCTCGAGCTTCGTGAAGGCAACAATCAGGATTCGATCCTCTCCACGGTCGCGCTCGCCTCAAAGCTTGGTCGTAATTGGACCTTTCTCGGACGCAATACCTTCTCATTGATGAAAAACAAGGGACAGACCAGCGGCGAGAACAAGCAGGATCGCCTGCAACTGGGTGTCGCCTATCGCGATACCGATAGCGACAAATGGAACGCGCTTGCGCGTGTTGAACATCGCACCGAGGACGACACCACCCAAGCCGATATCGTCCTGAAGCGCACGGTTGAAATGGTTTCCTTGCACGCCAATTGGCAACCGATCAAACCGTTTACGTTTTCCGGACGTTATGCCGCCAAGCGGGTTAACGAGAACTCGAATGGCTTGGCATCGAAGACCAACGCACAACTCGTTGGCGCGCGTGCCATCTGGGAAGTCGCGCCGCGCTGGGATGTTTCGCTCAATACGTCGTCCATGTTCAGCAACGGCAGCAAGGCCAAGCAGCACGGCCTCGGTGTAGAGCTTGGCTTTATGGTCATGGAGAATCTGTGGCTTTCCGGTGGCTACAACTGGTTCGGCTACAAGGATGCAGATTTGACGGCAAGCGAATACACCAATAAGGGAGTATTTGTGCGCATGCGTTACAAATTTGATGAAGACTTGTTCGCCTCTAAGGCGAACAAGGACGAGGTCGCTAAGTCTGCCAAGCCATGATTAAAGATATCGCCTCTTGCCTTTGGATTTCGCTGAATGTGCGTCGCGTCAGTTCGATAGGCCGCTTGTTTGTCGTTTTGTCGGCGTTGTTAGTCAGTGCTGGATCGGTCTCTGCCCAGACATGTTCGGCGCCGCCGGGGGCATCTGGTCCAGCGAATCCGTCCGGCATAGTCAACTCCTACTATCCAGGTCTGAGCTCGGCGTTTGCGGGTTCTACCAGCGTGGTCGTCGGATCAATTGACGGCCGCGGTAGCGCCACTCCCATCGCGGCCGGTGACTTGATTCTGATCACTCAGATACAGGACGCCTCGATCAACACCAGCAATTCGTCCTCATATGGGGGTACAAACCCGGGCCAAGGTTATACGTCTTTAAACTCCGCTGGCGCTTATGAATACGCCGCCGTGACGGCATTCTCCGGCGGTGTTATCACGCTCTCTAGGGGGCTGACCAACACATATCGCAGTGCACCCGCAAATTCGAGTTCCGGGCAAAAGACTTTTCAGGTCATCCGAATACCGCAGTACTCGAGCGCGACGCTGGCCGGACCGCTCACTGCGCCAGCGTGGAATGGTGCCACGGGTGGCGTCGTGGCATTTGATGTGGCCGGCAATTTAAATTGGGCATCGCAGACCATTGAAGTGTCTGGTCGAGGGTTTCGCGGGGGCGGAGCCCAGACGTCAGGCTCGAATGCGACGGGACAAACGCTCACCCCAACCGACTACGTTTCGGCCGTCGGTACCGGCGCCGTCGGCACCAGTGTCCCCAATGGAACCAAGGGCGAGGGAATTGCCGGTACCCCACGGCTGGTGTTCACGCCGACCACGGTAAACAGCAACGCGGCGGGTACAAATACCGATACGTGTGGCGGAACCGACGGCACGACATGCGGCTATCCAGGAGGCAGCTTCGCGCGTGGTGCGCCGGGCAACGCCGGTGGCGGTGGCAGCGATGGTGATTCAACTGGGAATACCCAGAATACAGGCGGCGGCGGCGGCGGAAGCTATGGCTCGGGCGGCACCGGCGGCTATGGATGGACACCCGGCGTCCCACCCGGCTCCCAAACCGGCGGATTTGGCGGCGGGTTCGTGCCCTCGTCACCGAGTCGTCTTTTTATGGGTGGCGGTGGCGGTTCTGGTTCGACAAACAATGCGACCGGAACGCCGGCGGCCGGTCTTGCATCCAGCGGCGCCGCGGGCGGTGGCATTGTGTTGGTCCGTGCTGGTACCGTGACTGGTGGTGGAACGATCAACGCGAACGGCACAAATGCGAACAATACTGTAACCAATGATGCGTCCGGCGGTGGCGGCGGTGGCGGCCAAGTGCTGGTGTTCGTCAACAACTCGGGCGGATCTACGGGTGCAACGGTAAATGCAAACGGCGGTAACGGCGGCACCAATACCGGCGGTGGCGCGGGGCCACACGGCCCCGGCGGCGGCGGTAGCGGTGGCTTTGCCATCGTCAGCGGCTCGACGACCATCAACGTTGCCGGTGGCGCAAACGGGACAACCGCAACCAGCCCAACCTCCACAGCACAATACGGCTCAACCAGTTCGCCTGGCGGATCGCAAACCGTAACGCTAGCCGCGACACAAATCCCCGGGGTTTCACCGAACGCGAGCTGCCTGCCCAGATTGACGGTCACCAAAGTGACGTCGACCCCAAACGCCGTTCCAGGCGGGACCGCAACTTACACCGTTACCGTGACCAATCAAGCAGGCTTCGGAACCGCGACCGGCGTTCTCATCACGGACGCGCTGACCCCCAGCAACCCGTTCACCTATGCCTCGACAACCAGCGTGACGTTAGGCGGCGGAGCCACGCGTCCTTCAACGACGAATCCAACGATCGGATCGACGTCGCCCGTTTGGAATAGCTTTACGATTCCCGGTGGTGGTTCGGTGGCGATCACCTTTGTCGTGAACGTCCCCGGCGCGACGATGGCCGGGGTTTATCAAAATCCGGGTCGCGTTGATTACGATGACCCCACGCGCACATCCGCTGGACAGACAGCCACCCCAGGCGGAACATATACGGGGGGCGGCACGGTCCCTGGCAGCAACTACGCATCTGCGTCGACGACGAATGAGGACGTCACGATCCGCTCGCCGTTTATAGTGACGAAATCCTTCGCGCCGACGAGCATCAACGCGAACGGCGTCTCGGTGCTGCAAGTCGTCGTCAGCAATCCAAATACCATACCGGTTACCGGCGTTTCGGTATCGGACAATTACCCTGCTGGCTTGGAGAACGCACCGACACCGGCGACGAATTCATCTTGCGGTGGCAGTTTTGTGGCAACAGCAGGAGCGGGCTTCTTCACCTTTAGCGGCGGCAGTATTCCAGCATCGGGCTCGTGCACGTTGCAGGTGAGTGTGACGTCGAATTCTGCTGCCGCCTATCTCAATACGATCGCCATCGGCGGCGTCACGTCGACGGAGAACATTAGAAATATCGTTGCCGCGTCGGCAACCTTGCTCGGTCGTCCGACAATCGCAAAGTCTTTTGCGCCGATTGCGGTGCAGCAAAATACAAATTCCACGCTTACCATCGCCATCACCAACCCAAATTCAGCGCAGACACTTTCAAACGTTGCGTTCTCGGATACGTTTCCGACGAATCTTGTGGCGGCAGGCGGAGCGGTCACCGTTACTGGCGGCGCGTCCTGTACCGGGTTTCCAGCGACCATTTTGGCGAACGCCGTCAGCCTGAGCGTAAGTGGTGCGGGTGTCGGTGCAGGCGTCACCTGCTCGCTCGCATTCTCGGTTCGCTCGGCAGTCGCCGGCCCATACCCGAATACCACGACCGGCGCGACGTCCACCGAAACGCCGACGATCGGCAACCCGTCAAATACAGCCACGCTTGGCGTGGGCCTTATCGGCATGGCGAAGTCATTTGCGCCGGCGATCGTTGCACAGGGCCAGCAGTCGACGGTGACGCTGGTGCTTTCAAATCCGACCGGTGTCACCCAAACCAACGCCAGCTTTTCTGACACGCTGGTCAACATGCAGGTCAATGTTGGACAAACAGTTGCCGTCACAGGGGCGGGCTGTACCGGCCTTACGCCAACCGCATTGACGGCAGGGCAAACGGCATTGAGCTTTACCGGATTAACGGTGCCAGCACTCGGCTGCACACTTACCTTTACGGTGAACAGTGTCCAGATCGGTACCAATCCGAATACGACCAGTGGCGTATCGACAGCGTTGCTGCCGGTAGGCCCCCCGTCGAACACCGTGAATTTGACCGTTGTCACCAAGCCGACAATTTCCAAGGCATTCAGCCCGGCCAGCATTCAGGCGGGCGGCGTCAGTTCGATGGTGTTGACGATCGACAACCAGTCTTCCATCCCACTGACCGGCATCAGTTTTACCGACACTTATCCGGCAAACGTTGTCAACGCGACGCCACTTACAGTCGGGGGCTCATGCGCCAGTGTGACAACGACTGCCGTTGCGGGAGCCGGTACGTTCAACGTCACCGCCGGGACGCTGCCCGCCTCGTCAACCTGCACGATAACCGTCAACGTGACCTCGGCGCTGGTGGGCGCATACAACAACACCACCTCGGGAGTCGCCACGGCTGAAACCGGTTCTGCGGGCGCTGCATCGAATACAGCGACACTCAATGTGCTTGCGCCCGCGTCGATTACCAAGGCATTTGGCACAACAACCATTGCGCAGAACGGCACTAGCCTGATCACCTTTACCTTGCAAAATTCCAACGGCACCACGCTGACCGGCGCGACCTTTGCGGACACACTGGTCAATATGTCCGTGGCGGCGACCGGCCCCGCAGGAGGCACTTGTAGTGGCGCGAGTGGAAATTCGTTTACGGCGGCGCAAACGGGAACACTGACCTTTACGGGACTTACTGTGAATGCCGGCAGCCCGTGCACCTTGACGCTGTCTGTGACATCGTCAAATCCTGGCGCGAACCCGAACAGTGCTAGTGGAGTGTCCTCTGCGCAGACACCAACGCCGGGTGCAGTTTCCAACACCGCCACGTTAAACGTGTTGATCGCGCCAAATGTCTCCAAGGGTTTCTCGCCTGGCGAAATTGCGCAAAGCGGCACCTCGACGTTGACATTTACGATTAGCAACCCGAATACCACTGGTTTGACGAACGCCACCTTCAACGATCCTCTTCCAAGTACCACGTTGGCGGCCACCGGATTCAGTTCGACGTGTAGCGGTGCAGTAACGTTCTCGCCGGCACTCAGTATTGGCGGCACAAACGTAAACCCAACCGTCGCCTCAATGGCGGCCAACGAGTCGTGTTCAATCAGCGTTACCGTTACATCGGCTACCGTGAGCCCGGCGGCGGGTCACGTCAACACCACGTCCGCGCCGATGAGTACCCAAACGAGTGTGGTCGGTGGAGCGGTTGGCGTCGCCAATTTGGTTGTCCTCGGCCGCCCCACGATTACGAAGTCGTTTTCACCGGCAACCATGCAGACGAATGGCACGTCGACCATCACGTTTACGTTGACAAATCCGAACGCGACTCCGTTGACCGGTGCGTCGTTTTCGGACACGTTCCCACCCAATATGACGACCATCGCTGCTGCTCAGAACTATATCGGCGGCGGCAGAGGCACCTGTACCGGTGCAATTCCGAGTGCGGGAACCGGGGCCGTAGGGTCGCGGACTTTCGCAGGCGTAAACATTCCCGCGAATGGCAGTTGCACCGTACTTGTTGACGTGACTGCGACCGTAGGCGGCGTCTACAACAATATTGTCAGCGGCGTCGCAACGGTCCAAACCCCGACGGCCGGAGTCGGCGCAACAGGAACGTTGACGGTGCTCGCGTCGCCGACTGTCACCAAGGCATTCGGTCCGTCGACCATTCCAAATGGCGCGGCAGATTTTTCGACAATGACATTGACCCTCACGAACCCGACCAGTACGGCCCTGACCGGCGTGGCGATTACCGACAACTATCCGTCGGTCAACCTTGTGAATGTGACGCCGACCGTTACAACCAATGCCTGCGGGGGCACATTGACGGCAACCGCAGGCGCGTCCGCGCTAACGCTGACGGGAGGCTCGATACCAGCGAACTCATCGTGCGTCATCACCGCGCGGGTCCGGTCTGGTACTGCCGCCGCTTATGTAAACGTAACTTCTGGCGTGTCAAGTACCCAGACGCCAACTGCCGGGCAGACCGGGACTGACACGCTAAATGTTGTCGTCGCCGGAACCAATCGTCTCATTTATACAAAGTCATTTAGTCAAGCGCAGGCAGTGGTGGGCACCAGCCTGAACATGGTTTTCACTATTCAGAATCTGTCGGCCGGCACTGCCGCGCAAGATGTGAATTTCAATGCGGCCGACCCAATGCCTACTGTGGGGGGGCAGCAACTAACACTCAATACGGTACCCAACTCTTGCACCATAACCGCTGCAGCCCCTGCCGCATCGTGCGGATTCAATGGCGCGACGGCATTGGGAACCGCTGTACCAAACGCCGGTTCTGCAACTTCGCTGCTATTTTCCGTAGCAGGAACGGGTTTAAGACTCGCCGCCAACTCAACTTGCACGATTACTTGCCCGGTAACTATTCCCGCAACCACGACCGGCGGTAATTACGTCAACACTGCCCAGTTTCTCGTTACGGGCACGGGGGGCTTTACAACCACATCTGGTGACTCTGCCACCGTCAACGCAGTAGCGCGCCCGACGATTGCCAAAGCGTTTTCGCCGACCGATATTGGTATTGGCGGCACCTCAACCGTCACATTGACCATCACCAATGCTGCGACCAACACAGCTGCACTGAGTGGTGCTGGCTTTACCGACACGCTGAGTAGCATGACTATCGCCGCGACTGGCCCAGCAGGAGGTACTTGTGCCGGCGCATCGAGCAACGCGCTCACCTCGGGCCAGACGGCGATTTCGATTACCGGATTGACAATTCCTGCGGGCGGAGCAAGTTGCACCGTTACTTTTGTTGTGACCAGCTCGACTGCTAGCGGAGGTCTGCCAAATTCGACGTCCGGCGTATCGGCAACTGGACCGATTGCGTTGACGGCGGGAAGCGTCTCCAACACAGCAAATCTGGCGGTGCGTCAGGCGAGTTTCAACAAAGCCTTTGCGCCAACGACCATCGATCTGGGCGGCATATCGATATTGACGTTTACGTTGACCAACGGTACCAACAACCCCGCGCAGACCGGCATTTCATTTGTAGATACCCTGCCTGGCAACTTACTTATTGCCAATCCTGCTGGTGTCGGTGGAACTTGTCCAAACGTGTCTGCGACGGCATTGCCGGGTGCTGGTGTCATTACGGTATCAAACGCAGACATGACGTTGGGCCAAGCGACTTGCACTATCACCGTAAACGTGACGAGCAATGTGCCCGGTGGTCCGTACAACAATACCAACCTCAGCATTGGCGGCCTTGCGCGGATCACAAACAGTGTTACGACGAGCGGTGTGACGGTTCGAGCGCTACCCAATCTCACCAAGGCCTTTAGCACTACCGCGATTTCTAATGGTGCCAATGCGACGCTGACGTTTACCATCGCCAACACGGGCACCAACAATGTGGCGCGCGCCGACGTCGGTTTTGTAGATACCTTGCCTGCGGGGTTGACCTACAGTGGAGCGGCCGCGGGCACCTGTGCCAGCACCGCTGGCGCAGCGCTCGTGCGGGTGATGAGCGGCGCCAATAGCGATGTCTTGACCGTGTCCGGAGTAGAGATTGCGGGTGCCGCTTCTTGCACCGTTACCATCACGGTGACGAATCGAACCGGACAATTTGGTACTTGCCCTGATGCGAATTTCACCAACGGCGCTCCCAACGTTACGGTAACAGGGCTCAGTAACGGGGTCACTAATCAGTGTCTGTCAGCCTCCCGTGCTGTGCTCACCAAGTCGTTCGCACCCACCACCGTGCAGACTGCCACCAACAGCGTGTTGACATTCCTGATCACGAACGGCGGTGGTTTGCCTGCCGTCACCGGTATCAACTACACAGACACGTTGCCAATCGGGTTGACCGTAGCCGGCACCCCGGGCGTGACGACGAACTGCCCTGCAGGCGCAGGGTTAGCGGCTCCCGCATTCACAGTGACTGTGGCGCCGACGACTGCCATCGCGGTGACTGGTGCATCGATAAACGCCGGAGTGGCTTCCTGCCAAATTAACGTGAACGTGGTGTCGGCGACGCAGGGCACGTATGTAAACGATCCATCTCGTGTAACCGGCGCTACGACGAACGTTGACGCGAGTGGCGTGAACGCCAGCTTAACGGTGTTCAGTGTGCCGATCACGACAAAGTCGTTTACACCGGGCACCATTTCGGCTGATGGCACGTCGACCATGCAGTTCACCATCACCAACAACAACACTGTTCCACTGACGGGCGGAAATTTCACAGACACCTTAACCAGTATTCGCGTGAGCGGTGCTCAGAATGCTGGAGGGACGTGCGGCGGAGTTGCGGGTAATGCATTCGCCAATCTGCAAACCGGCGTATCGAACTTCACCGGCCTGACCTTCCCAAGTGGAACCTGCACGATCACGTTGTTGGTCACGAGCGACACACCGGGAACCCTTCCAAACACGACCTCCACCGTGTCCGTGACGGGGCCGCTGGCGATGACTGGCGCTGTGTCAAATACCGCGAACCTAATTGTTATCGCGGCTCCACCAACCATTACAAAGGCGTTTGCTCCCGTGGCCATCGATGCTGACAACAGCAGTACCAGCACGATCACGTTCCAGCTGACCAACGCTAATTCGATCAGTCTCACTGGCGCCGGGTTTACCGACGTCTTGGCGAACATGACAATTAGTGCCAACCAGTCTGCTGCTGGAACATGTACCGGAGCCGCCGCCAACACTTTTACAAATAATCAGACCGCGTTGACATTTGCAGGACTTGCGCTCCTGCCGAATGCCAGTTGCACCGTCACCGTCACGGTCAAGAGTAACGTCGCCGGCGTGCAACCCAACACGACGTCCGGCGTCTTATCTACGCAGGCGGGCACCGGCGCAGCCTCAAATACCGCAAACCTGACGGTCCTGCCCGTCGTCGCGTTGACCAAGGCCTTTGCGGTTGCCAACATTGGGATTGGCCAGACCACGAGCTTGACCTTTACGCTGACCAACACGGCTCTGGGCAACATTGTAAGAACGGGGCTCTCCTTTACCGACACCTTGCCTGCGGGCATTGTGATTGCCAATCCGACGGTGCCTGCCACGACCTGCACCGGTACGCCGACCTTTACGGCGGTTGACGGCGGCCAACCGTTTACGGTGGCTGGCATTGGTGTGCTTGCTGGCGGCACGTGTACCGTCACGCTCACAGTGCGTGGCAACACTGTTGGAGGCCCCTACACCAACGACGCGGCCAGCATCACGGCATCGAGCGGCATTAGCAATGGCGTGACGGCGCAGACGATCAGTGTAGCGCAGGCGAGTTTGACCAAAGCCTTTGGAGCGGCCACCATTGACAGCGGTGGTTCCACCACTCTGGTGTACACGCTGACCAATGGTGCAGGCAACCCGACACAGACCGGCATTGGCTTTACCGAGACCCTGCCGGCCAACCTGCGCTTCAATGGCGCCTCACAGAGCGTCGCCTACAGCGCCGGTTGCACGGGACCGGCGACGATCACCGCCACCGGCGTTCCGTTCAACACCTTCCCGATTGCGGGCATCAGCATGCCTGCGGTCGCCTCGTGTACGGTCACCATCACCGGCGTGACCAACGTTGTTGGCGCGACCGGCACCTGTCCGGCGGCCGCGCAAACCAACGACTCGACCAGGATCACCACTTTGGCACGTCTGACCAACAACGTCGGTGCGGGCCCGTGTCTGGGCATCGTCCCGTTACCGATCCTGACCAAGGCCTTTGCGGTTGCCAACATTGGGATTGGCCAGACCACGAGCTTGACCTTTACGCTGACCAACACGGCTCTGGGCAACATTGTAAGACCGGGGCTCTCCTTTACCGACACCTTGCCTGCGGGAATTGTGATTGCCAATCCGACGGTGCCTGCCACGACCTGTACCGGTACGCCGACCTTCACGGCGGTTGACGGCAGCCAACCGTTTACGGTGGCTGGCATTGGTGTTCTTGCTGGCGGCACTTGTACGGTCACGCTCACGGTGCGTGGCAACACTGTTGGAGGCCCCTACACCAACGACGCGGCCAGCATCACCGCATCGAGCGGCATTAGCAATGGTGTGACGGCGCAGATCTTGACTATTTACACGGCGCCGACGGCGAGCAAGGTCATGGGCGGCACCATCACCCCTGGTGGTTCGACGACGCTGACCCTGAGTGTGACCAACCCGGGCACCAATCCGGGCGCGCTGACGACGGTACAGTTACCCGACACCTTTCCGGCCGGTCTGTCTTTACAAAATCTGAGCACCACCTTTACCCCTGGCGCGTGCGGCACCATCACCAACACCGCTGGTGGTGCAAGTGTGTTGGGAGACACCAACGTTCGTCTGAACGTGGCCAGTCTGGCGGCGGGGGTGAGCTGTCAAGTGGTGTTGAACGTGACCTCGGGTAATGCGGGCACCAGCTTGGCCAACAACGTGACGCCGGTGAGTGCGGGGCCGGTGGCCTTGACGGGTGTATTGGTGAGTGCCAATGTGGTGGTGGGCAATCTGGTTGCCCCGACCGTGACCAAGAACATTGTAGCGACCGATCTGGCCATTGGTGGCACCACCAATCTGGTGATCACGGTGCAAAACACCAATCTGGTGTCGATCACCGGTGCCACCTTTACCGACACCTATCCTGCCGGTCTGACCAACAGTGGCGCGCCGGCGGTGTCGATCACTGGTGGTAGTTGTACGGGCACCCTGACGGCGGCCAACAACGGACCGAGTCTGGCCTTGACGGCCGGCGTGATTCCGGCCGCCAGCACCTGTACCTACACGGTACAGATTGCCGGCACCACGGTCGGTGCGAAGCTCAACAGCACGGGTGCGGTGACGAGTACCAATGCACCTGCTGGTGTGGCGGCGAGTGACACGGTGAATATTTACACGGCGCCGACGGCGAGCAAGGTCATGGGCGGCACCATCACCCCTGGTGGTTCGACGACGCTGACCCTGAGTGTGACCAACCCGGGCACCAATCCGGGCGCGCTGACGACGGTACAGTTACCCGACACCTTTCCGGCCGGTCTGTCTTTACAAAATCTGAGCACCACCTTTACCCCTGGCGCGTGCGGCACCATCACCAACACCGCTGGTGGTGCAAGTGTGTTGGGAGACACCAACGTTCGTCTGAACGTGGCCAGTCTGGCGGCGGGGGTGAGCTGTCAAGTGGTGTTGAACGTGACCTCGGGTAATGCGGGCACCAGCTTGGCCAACAACGTGACGCCGGTGAGTGCGGGGCCGGTGGCCTTGACGGGTGTATTGGTGAGTGCCAATGTGGTGGTGGGCAATCTGGTTGCCCCGACCGTGACCAAGAACATTGTAGCGACCGATCTGGCCATTGGTGGCACCACCAATCTGGTGATCACGGTGCAAAACACCAATCTGGTGTCGATCACCGGTGCCACCTTTACCGACACCTATCCTGCCGGTCTGACCAACAGTGGCGCGCCGGCGGTGTCGATCACTGGTGGTAGTTGTACGGGCACCCTGACGGCGGCCAACAACGGACCGAGTCTGGCCTTGACGGCCGGCGTGATTCCGGCCGCCAGCACCTGTACCTACACGGTACAGATTGCCGGCACCACGGTCGGTGCGAAGCTCAACAGCACGGGTGCGGTGACGAGTACCAATGCACCTGCTGGTGTGGCGGCGAGTGACACGGTGAATATTTACACGGCGCCGACGGCGAGCAAGAGCTTCGTCGGTCCGATCGATACAAACGGCAGCACAACGCTCACCCTGACGTTCACGAATCCCGCCGCCAACCCTGGTTCCATCAGTGGCATAGCGTTGACGGATACGTTCCCGATTTCCCCGGCAGCCATGACGCTCTTCAACGGCATCATCGGTGGAACTTGTGCGGCAACCGTGCTAAACCAAAGCGCAGGAACACCGGCAGCAGGTAATACTGGCCTGCAGATTTCCGGCATCACATTAGCAGCCGGCGCATCGTGTAGCGTGATTGTGAACGTCACCGCGGCGGTAGCGGGGAGCTACATCAACACGACGGGAAGCGTGACGGCGTCATCTCCTGTCGCGCTTACCGGCGCTACGGCATCTGACACGCTTGTCGTACGGCCGCGGCCACTGCTGACAAAGTCGTTCGGCGCGAACCCGCAAACGATCGGTGTTGGTCAGATCGCGACACTCACGTTCACTATCGACAATACAGCAGCCGGAAGCGTTCTACGCAGCGGGCTTGGCTTCATCGATACGCTTCCTGGCGCGGGTGCGTTGACTGTGGTGGCCGCGACTCCCCAGTGCGGTGGCGGCACGGTCGGCGTGAGTGGTGCCAATAGCAACGTGATCACGGTCAGCGGCGCGAGCGTGACTGCAGGTGCCAGCTGCACGATTACGGCGACAGTGACAGGTGTGACCGCAGGCAGCTACATCAACGGGCCGACTAGCAGCAGCGTCACAGGCTTGTCAGCGAACCTCGTCAACAACGTTGCGGACCAGACCTTGCACGTGCGCCAAGCCACGGTCGCCAAGACGTTTGGCGCGGCAAGTATCAACGACGGCGCCGCGACGGCGCTGATCTTCACGTTGGGTAACGGTGCCGGCAACCCTGCCCAGTCGGGCATTGTGCTGGGCGATACCTTGCCAACCGGACTTAGATTCGACATTGCCACGCCGGCGGTGACGTACACGCCAAGCTCGGGGGGTACGTGTAGCGGCCCTGCCAATGCAGCCTATGATGCGCTGACCCATGTTTTGTCCGGCATTACCGGTGTGACGATGGGCGCTGGCACCTCGGCTTGTACTATTAGTATCGCCGGGTTGACAAATACGCCGACGCAAATTAATGCGTCATGTGCCACAAATCCCCCGTTGTTTACCAACCTCGCAACCAACGTCACAACGACGCGTGCAACGAATACATCAACCGATCAGTGTTTGGTTGTGGCGCTCGTTAACCCGACACTGACCAAGGCGTGGTCGAGCGCGACCATCAACGATAACGCCCCGACGAATCTGGTCTTCACGCTCACAAACTCCGGAACGTCGCCAGCACAGTCGGGCATCTCATTTACCGACACGCTACCCGCCTCGTTGCGCTTGAGCGCAAGTCCAAGCGTCGCGTTCGGAGCAGGATGTGCGGGCACAAGTGTGTTGACGCCGGGGGCGCCGGAGACAATCGCAATCAGTGGCGTGTCGATGACCGCCAACACGACTGCATGTACGGTCACGGTAACTAGCGTGACCAATCGCGCAGGCCTTGTGAATAGTAATTGCGCAACCAATCCGGCGGCGTTTACCAACGGTGCGACCAGCATCGTCCCGAGCGCGGGTGTTATCAACGGCGTCACAAATCAGTGCTTGGTGGTAAACGCGCAACCACCAGCGCTGACCAAAGCGTGGGGTGCAGCCTCGATCACAGATGGGGCGTCGACGACGCTGGTCTTTACACTCACCAACACTGGCTCGAACCCCGCACAGTCAGGCATCGCGTTTACGGAGTCTTTGCCGACCGGCCTGCGATTTACCGGCGCGGCACCGACCGTCGCATTCAGCAATAGTTGTAGCGGCGCATCAGTGGTGACACAGGCAACGCCGGACACCATTGCCTTTGGTGGCGTCGCGATGCCCAACGCCACGGCCAGTTGCACCATCACCGTGACCGGCGTGACCAACCGGGCGGGTCAGGTCAATGCGTCGTGCGGCGCAAGTCCTGCGGCATTCACAAATACATCGGCCAGAATCAGTGGCACGACGAACATCAACAGCGCCGGCATCACACCTCAGTGTCTGGTCATATCCACGCAGGTGCCAACCATCGCCAAGGCGTTCTCACCCGCCACCATTGCGGCGGGCGGCTCGTCGACGATGACGCTTACCATCACCAATCCGAATTCGGTGCCTCTGACGGCGGCCAATTTCACCGATAGCTTGGCCAATATTCGTGTCAACGGTGCGCAAAATGCGGCGGGATCCTGTGCGGGTGCGAGCGGTAATCCTTTCACTGCCAACCAAACCGGCGTGCTTAACTTCGCCGGACTAACCATCCCGGCCAATGGCAATTGCACGGTGGCGGTGGCCCTGACTTCGAACACCCCCGGTATGTTGCCAAACACCACATCTGGCGTCGCGAGTACCGAAGCGGCGACGGGCGCTGCATCAAATACGGCAACACTCACCGTGAACGCAGGCGCGCCGACGATTGTAAAAGCATTCGTGACACCAACAATTTCGCTCGGCGGAACCAGTCAGATCGACTTCACCATCACCAATCCTAATGCGGTAGCACTGACCGGAGCGAATTTCTCCGATACGTTGGCGAATATGTTTATCAGCGCGACGGGGGCCGCGACAGGAACTTGCGCTGGCGCCGGTAGCAACAGCTTCACCATCAGCCAAACCGGCCTGCTGAACTTCATCGGCCTCACGATTCCGGCCAGTGGCGCGTGTACCGTATCGATTGTTGTCCGCAGCAATACGCCCGGCATACAGCCAAACTTCGCCACAGGTGTCGTCAGCAACGAAGCGCCGACAGGAGCCAACTCGGCGACCGTAAACCTGACGGTTAATGCCGCCGCGCCGACCATCAGTAAAGCGTTCAGTGCGAATCCGATCAGCTCGGGTGGTGTGTCAACGCTCACGATCGCCATCACCAACCCGAACGCGGCACCGGTCACCGTGACAAGCGTCACCGATACCTTCCCGACGTCTCCCGGCACCGGGCTGGTCCGGGCGATCACGCCCGCGCATAGCACCACTTGTAGCGGTGGCACCGTCACCCACAGCACCAGTAGCGTCACGCTGACGGGTGGTACGGTTCCAGCAAACAGCTCGTGTACGTTCCAGATTGACGTGACGGCGGCCACGGCTGGGTCGTATGCCAACATCATTGCGATCGGCGCACTGACAACCAATGCTGGTGTCAACGCGGCGGCGGCAAATGCAACGTTAATCGTGAATCCTGCGGCGAACGTATCGGTGACTAAGTCCGGTCCGGCAAGCATCGCGTGGGGAACGACGATCACCTACACCGTCGTTGTCAGTAACGCAGGCCCCGATGCCGCAAATCTGACCACATTTAGCGACACCGTGCCTGCGGCGATTACCAGCGTTAATGCGGCTTGTGGAACGCCAACGGGTGGCGCGGCTTGTGGCACGGTAAACGTGGCGGGTAACAGCGTGACCAGCACCATCACCACGCTGCCGTCTGGCAGCTCGGTGACGTTCACCATCACCGGCGCGGCACCGCAAAGCGGCACGCTGGCAAATAACGCGACGGCGATTGTGCCGATGGGGATCATAGACGCTGACGATCCGGGCCGCACCGGTGCCGGCAACAACACTTCTGCAACTGTCACGACGACGGTAGTGGCGCCAGACCTGCGTCTGACCAAGACCGCATCGGCACCAACCTTCACCGTCGGCAGCAATGCGAGCTTCACGCTAACGCCAAGCAATAGCGGAAGCCTTGCCACAAGTGGTGTGATTACCGTTGTCGATACCTTGCCGGGCGGCATGACCTATGTCCCCGCCGGATCGGGCGGCACGGGTTGGACTTGCTCGCCGAGCGGACAGGTTGTCACCTGTACCAGCTCCAACGTGATCGCCGCATCGGGCGGCGGCAACGTGATCACCATCAACGCCCTGGTGCTGTCCAACGCGATTCCCGGCGTGACCAACCAGGCCGGCATCAGTGGCGGCAACGAGCCATCAGTGAATACGGGCAATAATTTTGCCTCGGTGTCGGTCGCCGTCAGCGGCGCCGCCGTCAACACTTTCTCGACCGACGGCGCGCAAACTGGCCTGCCGGGGTCGAGCGTTCTCTATACGCACACGTTCGCTGCAGGTCTGTCCGGGTCGGTCGCGTTCACCAACATCCATACGCCGTCGCCGTTCCTCACCGGTTGGACGGTGCAGATGTTCCGGGACAACAACTGCAACGGCGTGCTGGACGGCGTGGATGGCGTCACCGACATCACCGGTGCGGGCATCGCTGTGTTGCCGGGTCAGCAAGTTTGTATCGTGGTGAAGTCCAACATTCCTGCTGGTGCGACCTACGGCTCGCAGGATGTCATCAGCGTGACGGCGACCTTTACGCCGGGCATTGGCTCGCCGGTCACGTACACGCGTGTCGATATCACAAGCGCCGGTGCGGCAACCGGTTCCGGACTGGTGCTCACAAAAGCGGTACGCAATGTCACCCAAGGCGGTGCGACCGGTACCAGCAACTCAGCCAAACCCGGCGATGTGCTCGAGTACATCGTCACTTATAGCAACAGCTCCAACGCTGCGCTGGCCACCATCAACGTCGCCGACGTGACGCCAGCCTTTACGCGCTTCGTGTCGGCGTCATGCATGGCCATGCCGTACCCGAATAACATCACCGCCTGCGCTGTGTCCGTGCAACCGGCCATGAACGGCACCGGCGCGATTCAATGGCAGCTGACGGGCTCGCTTGCACCGGGCACAACCGGATCGGTATTGTTCAGAGTCACGTTGCAATAGCGACGCCACGCCCCCCAATTTCTTGCAACGCGGCTGGGTGCGGCGCTGCCTTTGTATAATCGGGATTGTCATCGTTTAGTCGTATCCCATCCCGCCAACGGCGTTAGCCGCCACATTGTCCCAGGAGTTTTTCATGAAGAAGCCCATGCGCGTTGCCGTCACCGGTGCCGCCGGTCAAATCGGATATTCATTACTGTTTCGTATCGCCTCGGGCGAAATGCTGGGCGGCGACCAGCCGGTGATCCTGCAATTGCTCGAGATCGCCGACGAGAAGGCGCAAAAGGCGCTCAAAGGCGTGATGATGGAACTCGACGATTGCGCGTTCCCGCTGCTGGCCGGCATGAGTGCGCATTCGGATGCGATGACGGCGTTCAAGGACGTTGACGTGGCGTTGTTGGTTGGTGCCCGCCCGCGCGGCCCCGGCATGGAACGTAAAGATCTGCTCGAAGCCAATGGTGCGATTTTTACAGTTCAGGGTAGAGCGCTCGACGCGGTCGCCTCGCGTGACGTCAAAGTGCTGGTGGTCGGTAATCCTGCCAATACCAACGCCTACATCGCCATGAAATCCGCGCCTAGTCTGCCACGTGAAAATTTCACCGCCATGCTGCGTCTGGATCACAACCGTGCGCTTTCGCAATTGGCCACCAAGACCGGCAAGCCGGTGGACGCCATCGAGAAGATGATCGTTTGGGGCAACCACTCGCCGACCATGTATCCGGACTATCGGTTTGCCACTATTGGTGGTGACGCTGCGCCTGCCGTCGTGGCCGATGAAGAATGGTACAAATCCACATTCATTCCCACCGTGGGCAAGCGCGGTGCGGCCATTATCGAAGCGCGCGGTCTATCGTCAGCCGCGTCAGCGGCCAACGCCGCGATCGACCACATCCGCGATTGGGTGCTGGGTACCGATGGCAAGTGGGTAACGATGGGTATTGCTTCTGATGGCAGCTACGGCATCCCCGATGGCGTGATGTACGGCGTGCCGGTGACCTGTGCAAACGGCAAGTACCAGCGCGTCACTGGCCTGGCGATTGACGAATTCTCGCGCAGCAAGATGGATGCCACGCTCAAAGAGCTTGAGGAAGAGCGCGCTGGTGTCGCGCACCTGCTGTAGCGGCCAGACACGCAACAGACAAAAGCCATCGAAGGGTGACTTTTTGAAAGTCTAGCATTGGCGGGTATCTACGAGCAGTTTTGCCCCGAAATGCCCGCCAATGCTAGTGTTTTGATCTTGCAGTCAGGAAACTGAGTTGCGCATCACCGACCGTCAGCTAACTTCGTTGATGCTTCGTGCATGATTAATCTGCGACTGCGATTGCGACCGCCACTGTCACCGCATACTCGCAGCACCGTCCACGTCATTAACGCCAGATTTCCGATGTTCAGATGACCGACCTGACTTCTGCCTACCAAGACCGGCGAATCGCGCTAGCAACCATGCATCGCAAAGAAGAGGCGGTTGCGCCCATCTTCAAACATATGCTCGGTGTCACGGTAGTCGCGGCGATGGATATCGATACCGATCAACTCGGGACGTTCTCTGGCGAGGTCTCGCGGCGCGGCACCATGCGCGAGGTGGCGATTGCCAAAGCGAGGCTTGGCATGCAAGCGACCGGGCTTTCGCTGGGGCTCGCGAGCGAGGGAAGTTTTGGCCCGCACCCGCAGATTCCGTTTATGCCGGGTGCCATTGAGGTGATGACCTTCGTCGACGACGAGCGCGGCATGGTCATTCATGAGTCAAGGGTGGTGGACGAGACCAACTTTGCACACGTACTCGTGACGCCGGGGGATTCGCTCGAACAGTTTTTGAACAGGCTGCAGTTCCCGTCGCATGCGGTGATCGTGCGTCCCAACGCCGGAGACATCTATCGCAAGGTGGGCAAGGGCATTCAGTCGCGTGAATTACTCAGCACCGCGATTGCCGATGCCGCGCGCGTTTCAACCGATGGCAAAGCGCACATCGAAACCGACATGCGTGCGCACATGAACCCGACGCGCATGCGCTCGCTCGCGGAACTCGCAGGCCAACTCGCCGAGCGCTTGGCGAGTGTTTGTCCGGCTTGCGCGTCGCCTGGCTGGGGGCGTGTTGACGTCGTCAGCGGCTTGCCGTGCGACGCGTGCGGCACGCCGACCGAAATGGTCGCAGCCGAAGTGTTCGGGTGCCCGGCGTGTAGTCATAAAGAGCAGCGTCCGCGCCGCGACGGTCTCACGCACGCCAAGCCGGGCAACTGTCCTTACTGCAATCCGTGAATGCTTAACGCTTGTTTCAGCAAAATTACGTGAAATTCAAGCTGCAATTCAACGTGCAATGGGCGCGGGCGCTTTCAGCCAAAATTCCTGGGAATAACAGCGCAGGTTTTCTTTTTTTTTGTCCCGCCTATAAGCTTTCCTAGGCCGGTTTTACAATTTGCGAAGGCGCACCAGACGTCGGCCATGCTTTGTGTATGGTTCAATTCGGTCCCCATGAGTATTGCTCTGCTGGTGGGCTCGCTCTACGGCGCTTTGTTCGCCGTCATCCTCTGGTACACCACGCGCAATTGTCAGGAGAATCGTTTTCTCGCGGCGTTGCTGATCGTTGTTGCGTTGCAGCTGTTGCTCTACATCATCGGCGACGCGGGCGTCTACGATAAGTTTCCTTGGCTGTCATATCTGCCCTGCTCGTCGAAGGGGAGGTTGGGAGGGATTTTCAGTGGTGGAAGATAGGAAACGCCGTCGGTGGTCAGCCACCGAAAATCCCCCTCAATCCCCCTTTTTCAAAGGGGGAAGACAATCATCATTGCAATGCTCACACCGCTCAATCCGGTTAGTGGTTTGCCGGTTTGCTCTTCCCTTTGGAAAAGGGAGGTTGGGAGGGATTTTCGGTGGCGGCGGATAGGAAACGCCGTCGATGGTCAGCCCCCCAATTCCCCTTTTTTCAAAGGAGGAAGACAACCGCCATGCCAGCGCGCATGCCGCTCAATCCGGTTAGTGGTTT
>Ga0209591_10001826_pt1 | contig 25969 bp, 25 predicted proteins | sample MAT01_FD_187207 | JGI IMG/M metagenome (GOLD analysis project Ga0209591, IMG submission 187207) | Freshwater microbial communities from Lake Fryxell liftoff mats and glacier meltwater in Antarctica - MAT-01 (SPAdes) (version 2) | ecosystem: Environmental > Aquatic > Freshwater > Ice > Liftoff... | reverse complement strand
ATCGATATCGAGCAGCTCGCCGATGATCACCCCGCCCACAAGGCTGAGTAACGGAATAATGATATTTCCAGTCGTGCCCGCGTTGCTCAAGCCGATGAACAGCACGACTAAGCCCAAGCCCGTGACAACACTTTGCTGCATTTTTTCAGAGAGACGATTGCCAATCAGCACGCCTAACAGGCTGCCAATGGCGACGGTGACCATGTTGAGAAGGGTGCCGCCCAAGTGAGTGCTCCAATATGCGGTTGTTCAGGTAAAGAGAGAGGATATTCTAGCGATTCCAGTGCTCGACCGATACCGATAAATCAAGAAAGTCTTTTTCGTTGTCGGTGATCAGCGTCGCATCACGGTTGCGCGCAAACACCGCGATCAACACATCCATTCGTCACTGTTATCACCTTCATCTGGGTCGTCCTTCCAAGAATCCACCAACGCGAAAAGGCGTCCCACTTGTGACATTTCATGCATTGATCATTCCTCCTCGCTCACTTTATCTGGAAAGCGCCGTAAAACCCCTGCCTTCAGGCATGGGATATAAGGCGTCGGTCTTATGTTTTTTCTGCTGAAATAGGGTATGATGAAAGGAGGTTAAGGTACGAGACGTAAAAATCCGACCTCGATCATAATCGTGCTTTAATGCAAAACGGATGGGACGCATCCGTGAACGATAACGTAGCGCCTCTGCCAACGCCGTAAGGCGACGGTAAGCGCAAGCGTCGTTCAGAAGCCCCTGCCTTTAGGCATGGGAGCGTCACCGCTGTTTGTACTACCGAATGCGCCGATCCCCGCCGTTATTACCCAGGCGTGGTTCACGTTTCGCCGCGCCATTATCGCCGTCGGTGCTGCCGTTCTTGCCCGCGCGGATCGGACGTCCGCTGATTTCGCCTTCGATGGCGGCGTAAAAGGCTTCGTCGTAGGTGCGCGTTTTGATCACGACGGGCATCGGCACGGCATGACCCATGATGATCGCCTGCTGTTTGGTATCCAACCGCGCCAAGACTTCGCGCAAGCCCGCCGCGCCGCTGATGCCCGTCAGCACGGCGGCGATATCGCGTTCATTATCAAGCAGCGCCGTGATGCGGGTACCAAGCTGGCTCATAACTTCCTCGTCGATGCCGCTTGGACGTTGATCGACAATCAAGAGCGTGACTTTATACTTGCGCAGCTCGCGGGCGATGATCCCAAAGATTGTTTGTGAGGCGATGCGCGGCTCGAGGAATTTGTGCGCTTCTTCGATGACGATCAGCAGTTGTTTGGGTTCAACCCCTTTATCGCCCAACGCCTTTTCGACCTGCTCGACATAATATTCGTGGATGCGGCGCGTCAGGTAATTGGCGACCAAAATATACGCTTCGAGCGAATTGCCGTAGCGTCCGAACTCCAGCACCACGCTTTTGTTATCTTCCAGCAGCTTGATGATCTGTTTGACCGTATCGCCAGTGGACTGTGGGACGAGAAATTCCCAGCGCTTGAAACGCTGAATGCGGCGCTGTAAGCCTTGCAGCGTGCCAGCGCGGACGGGGGTCGTCGCTTCGATCTCGTCGAAATCGTCGCTGGTCGCGTCGATCAAGCGCCCAATCCAGTTCTCTTTCCATTTGTTGCGCAGCGTGCGCGCGCCATCCAACATCGCGTCGGTGAAGCCCATTGTCTCGCGCAGCATTTCCAGGTCTTCGGGGTCGATTTCGGCGTAACCCAACTGCACATGCACGTCGTAACGCGCGCCGCGCTGCGAAGTCGATTTGGGGTCGAGCGTACAAATGCTGATTTTGTCGCTCAAGAGCTGCTTCAAACCTTTGGATTGATAGCCGCGCTCGTCTGGTACTGACCAGCCGTAATCCCCATGCATGTCGAAGATCAGCGCGTTTGCCTGTCCGCGCGCAATAATGCCTGCGAGCATTAAACGGGTGAAAAAACTTTTGCCTGTGCCGCTTTTGCCGAAAATACCAATCGAGCGCTCGACCAGTCGTTTCAAGTTGAGGTTGATGTGGGTTTGATCGAGTTCGAGCGGGGTGCCGACATTGAAATGAATCTGGTCTTCTTCACCAAACACTGCGTTGACATCCTCGACGGTCGCATTCATGACGTTAGTAAAGTGCGCTGGAATTGTCTTGACGGGTTTGGGTTCGATCACGCCTTTCTCGTCGGTTTCGATGACCAACATTGGCTGCGCGTGAATTTTGCCATATGCCGCCGTACCGCGATACACCGCCGCCAAAAATGGGTCGCTGATGTCTGGCGGCGTGTTTTGAATTTCGGGGTTGGTGTTGTCCAGCACAATATCTGTGACCATGCAGAAAAAGCGTTTGCCTTCGCCATGCACGACAATATAACGCCCAACCGCTAAATCCTCGACGCTTTGCATAGGTTCAAGTTTGATGACCAGTCCTTTGCTCAACGAGCCGCCGACCACCACACCGAGTTTGCGCGCTGTTTGATCCCCAAAAAATTCGCGCGGATCATTGAACGTCTGTTCTGATGGAGGGGTGATTTTAGGGAAGGTCATGGTTCAATTGCTCCAAATTTTGATCATTGCTGGGGTGAGATTATTATAACATGATTCACGCCTAAACGACTCCACTTTTGCGACTTTTGAACGCCGTGAATTGGGGTCGATTTATCCGTCACCTTCTGCCGTCCAACCGATATGTCCATGGTTGACTATAATGCGCCCCTGTTAAACGTTTCCATGACGCCCACCCGTCGCCTCGTCACCGCGTCATGAGCGTGCTATGCTCATCGGTGAAAGCACAGGCAAGGAAAAGTGACCGATGTTGTGGAAATTTAGCGCGCTTATGCTCGTTCTGATTGGCAGTTTTACCTCGATGTTCACGCTGCACGCGCAAACCGACGCGACCGCGTGCGCCGCGCCCGCCGACGCTGTGATCGGTGAAAGTACAGAATACGAGATCGATTTCGACGGTGATACACGCCGTTACTTGCTGTATATCCCCGAAAGCTACGATGCCAGCGCCACGCCCGCACTGGTCATGAGCTTGCACGGATTCGGATCGAACCCGCAAGATCAACAGTTGATCACGCGCTGGAACGATGTCGCGGACGAAAACGGTTTTGTCGTCGTATATCCCGAAGGCAGCAGCATACCGTTGCGCTGGAATTACGATGAAACAGGTTTGTTGGCGATCTTCAATCAAGCGGATGATGTCGGCTTCATCGAAACTTTGATCGATCAACTAATCGAGTCGTACTGCGTCGATTCGGCGCGCGTGTACGCGACAGGCATGTCGAATGGCGCGGGCATGACGCATCGTTTGGCGTGCGAACTCGAAGATCGGATCGCGGCGGTCGGCATGGTCGCGGGGTCGTACCCGGCGCTCGATGCTGACTGCGAACTGAGCCGCCCGATTCCCATCATCGCCTTTCACGGCACAGCCGACCCGATTGTCCCGTTTGAAGGTGGCATCGTGCCGCCGGGAACAAATCTGCCAAATGTGAGTGATGCGATGCAGGCGTGGGCGGATCGGCTTGGTTGCACACAGACCAGCAGCGCCGATTTGGGCGCTGTCGATTATGCCATCGCCACTTACACGACCTGTGATGACGACAGCAGCCTGGTCTTTTACACGATTTACGAGGGTGGTCATACCTGGCCCGGTGCGCCGAGCTTATCACCAGAGGACGATCAAGCATTTGGCATCACCAGCCCTCTGTTCGCCAGCGAGATCATGTGGGAGTTCTTTTTGATACATCATCTCATTCAACCAGTATCTTAAATGCGTGCTAAATCTGTGTTAACGACTCTGATTACGCCCTTAAACACGGGTGCGGCATCATCAATGCTTGCACTACCCACGCTCTTACACGACGTGTTTTAGGGAGATTTATGAAAATCAATCGTTTCATGGTACTGGCGTTGGTCGCGGTTCTCGCGCTCACGCTGACGGTTCCGCTCGGCGCTCAGGATAGCGAATACCCCGTCCTGATTCTGCCCATCGATCAAGCGCAGTTTCTTCCCGGTTCGTTATTCGATTTCCGTGTGGAAGTTCACACGCGCGAACTGCCAGAAAATTTCGCGGTCACAGTCAATGGTCAAGACGCAGCGGCGTATTTCAGCGCTGAACCGGAAACCGAACAGTGGAGCTTCGGCGGCAATGTCACCGCGTTCGATAACAGCGGCACGCCAAGTGCAGATTTCACGGTCGATGCGCTGACGGGTGATTATTACAACGCGACGTTCGGCACGGTCAGTGTGACGGTCGAAGGTGACACGATTACGTATGCCGATGGTTCGCTCGAACCCACCGATAACCCGCTGGTGTTCACGGCGGTCGGCGGCGCAGGCGATGGTTTGCCAGTCGCGTTCGGTTTGGATGAAGAAGGCGCAGTTACGGGCTTTGAAATTGCGGGTCAGACGTTTGGTCTGTTGGCGGGCGACGAACCGACGCCTTCGACCTCGTTGATCTGGCGTGGTCTGTCCGCTCCGGCGGCGGGCGAATACACCATCGAAGTCACGGCGGGCGCGACCACCGCGTCGGTGGCGTGGACAGTACGTGAACTCGCCGCAAGCGCGGGTGCGCAAAACGTGATTTTGTTCGTCGCCGACGGCATGACCGTCCCGATGATCACGGCGGCACGTATCGCCTCCAACGGCATCTCGCAAGGGACGCTGCAAGGCGAATTTTATATGGACAGCGCCGAATACATCGGTCTGGCGCACACCAGCAGCATCGACTCGGTGATGGCGGACAGCGCCAACACCGCCAGCGCGCTCAACACGGGTCACATCGGCAGCGTCAACGCAACGGGCAGCTACAGCGATACGTCGCCGAGCCGTCTCGATGACCCACGCGTCGAAACCTTTGGTGAAATGATCTCCCGCGTACGCGGTATGTCGGTCGGCAGCATCACAACGTCGGACTGGACGGATGCGACCCCCGCGGCAGTGTGGGCACACGGTCGTGATCGTGGCGAGGCCAACCGCGCCGAATACGCGGTGCAGCCGCTCGATGGCGGCTTGCTGCCAGCAGTGATCATGGGCGGCGGTTCGCGTCGTTTGCTCCCCTCGACCGTTGAAGGCTCGCGCCGTCGTGATGATCGCGACGTGTTTGCGGAATACGAAGCGGCAGGTTATACGATTGTCACCACCGCCACCGAAATGGCGGCGACGACGGGTGCAGAACGTATGCTTGGTGTGTTCACGCCCAGCGACCTGAGCGTGTGGCTGGATCGCAACGTCTACACCGAAAACCTTGGTGATTTCACCGACCAACCCGGTCTGGTCGAAATGACCCTGGCGGCGCTGGATGTGCTTGGTCAGAACGAAAATGGTTTCTATCTCGCAATCGAAGCCGCAAGCGTTGACAAGCAAATGCACCCGCTCGACCAGGAACGCGCGCTCAGCGACTTGATCGAATTCGATATGGCGCTCGGTGCGGCGATTGAATGGGTGGCGGAAAATGCGCCGAACACCTTGATCGTCGTCACGTCGGATCATGGTCATGGCTATGATGTGTATGGCACGGTCGATATCACCGAATTCAACGCGGCGGAAGATGATGCGGGTCGTCGCAATGCGATTGGTCTGTACGGTGCGGCGGGCTACCCGACGTACACCGACGAAGACGGCGACGGTTTCCCGAATTGGGAAGCGGATGTCACGTTCGCGGGTACGGTCAATAACCACCCCGATTACACCGAAGACTTCCAGGTCAGCCCTGTCCCGCGTGCGCCCGCCATCGTCAACGATGAAGGCGTCGCGGTCGATAACCCCGATGACGACGTGACCGGTATTCCAATGAGCGGCAACCTGCCGATGAGCAGCACGAGCGGTGTTCACACCCTGCAAGACGTGCCCGTGTTCGCATATGGTCCCGGCGCGGAATGCTTGAACGGCGTGTATCACCAGAGTGAAATCTTCTTCTGCATGGCGGCGAGCATTGGTCTCGATCCGTCGGCGGAAGGCATGATGGAAATGGACGCGACCCCTGAAGCCGAAGCCACGCCAGAAGCGACGCAAAGCGCGTCGATCATCGCCACCGCCGGTGTCGTACAAATCGACCCCGCGAGCGCGATTGCTGGCATCGTCATTGCGGCGTCAGTCTTGGGCGGTTTCGCCTTTGGTCGTATCAGCCGTAAAAAGAACTCGTAAAAATTGACAGCCCGCCCGAAATTGGGCGGGCAAACGGGGACAGGGCGCATTCCCTGTCCCTGTAATGGCGTCGCTTTCTAACTTAAACTTGTCTTTGTCTGTCGATTAAAGAGATTTGATATGCCATGCGTTATCTTCTCGTATTGATGTGTGCGCTGTCCTTCGTGACCGCCGCGTGCGGTTCCGCAGCTGGTAGTATTACCCCGATTACCGCGCTGCCTTCCGATACCGCCAACACCAGCCTCAACGACGAACCAACATCGACTCCCCCCACACTGGATGTACAGCCGACCGCTACGCTTTCGATGATGGAGCAGTTGCAGATATTCGCGCGCCAGACACAAGCGGTAGGCGGGTCTATGCCCACGCCCACGCCGTGGAACAACAATTTAGGTGAAGGTCAGGCGCGCGATCTCGCTTTCGCCGCCGATGTCGCTTTTCAGCCGACGCCGCGTGCGCGTATTGATTTCGATGAGAACCCGGTCGCGATCACGTTCGACGAGTTTTACGATGGGTCTAATCTGCGTGCGGGCTTGATTTTGTCAGATAAGCTGGTGTCGCTCGATGGTCAGCGCGTCGTCATGGAAGGTTACATGGCACCGCCGCTCAAGCCGGAACTCGATTTCTTCGTGCTGACGCGCATTCGCTTGTCTTTCTGTCCATTCTGCACCACCGGCGCGGACTGGCCCGATGATATCGCCTTGATTTATCTGGATGAGGCGTCAACGACGACTCCCACGCTCAGCCCGGTGCGTATCACCGGACAAATTGAAGTGGGCACATCGGTCGATCAAGAGACGGGCATGGTCAGCCTGGTACGTATCTATGTCGATAACATGGAGATTCTAGGGTGATTCTGCGCTTAGATGGAGTCAGCCATACCTATCGCACACCAACGGGTGACGCGCGCACCGTCTTACAGATTGACGAGTGGACACTGGCAAGCGGCGATCATGTACTGCTGCGCGGGGTGAGCGGGAGCGGCAAGACCACCTTGTTCAATATTATCGCAGGCTTGCTGCGCCCGACTCAAGGTGTCGTCGCGTGCGATCAAACAGTGCTGTACAACCTGCCCGAAGCCCAGCGCGACCGTTTCCGCGCGCGTATGATTGGCTATGTCTTTCAAAATCACTATCTGCTGCCCCAGTTAACCGCGCTCGAAAATGTCGTCATGCCGATGGCGTTTGCGCGCAAAGACGCACCGAAAACCTGGAGCGATACTGCTTTGTCGTTGTTGGATCGTCTCGGTCTGCGTGAGTTTGCCGCGTATCGTCCATCACAGTTAAGTACCGGGCAGCGGTTGCGCGTCGCCGTTGCGCGGGCGCTGGCGGTGCGTCCGCCCGTGCTGCTCGCGGATGAACCGACCGCCGCGCTCGACCCAGAAAGCGCGGTCGTGGTCATGGATTTGTTGCAAAGGCTGTGCCGCGAAAATGACGCGATCTTGATCGTCGCCAGCCATGATCCGGCGTTATCGGATCGGTTCGGGCATGTGGTCAATCTGCGCGCCGGGAAATTGTCGAATGAACACGCGCAGGCGGGGCAAGCCCTGCCCGTACAAGCGGTATTTAGCGTTGAGAGCCAAATTCAATGATGTACGATCTCGGTATTTCGCTTCGGACTCTGCGCGCACATCCGCTCCAGTCGTTAATCCCTGCGCTCATCGTCGGGCTGGCGGTTGCGTTATCGGTCGCTGTTTTTGCGCTGGGTGACGGCGTACGTCAAGGCATCATCCGCGCCAGTGATCCGTTCGGCGTGCTCGTGGTGGGACCGAAAGGCGACGCGCAGCAGTTGGTGTTGAATAGTCTGCTGTTGCAAGGCTTGCCTGTCGGCACCATTCCCGTCGAAATTTTCGACGTGCTGCGCGCTGACCCGCGCGTGCGTCTTGTGGTGCCAATAGCGACGGGCGACAATCTCAGCGGTGCGCCGATCATTGGCACGGACGCCAGTTTCTTCGAGTTACGTACCAACATCAACGCGCCGCCTGCTTTTCAAATCGCGCAAGGCGCATTATTTACCGAAGATTTTCAAGCGGTGCTGGGCAGTCTTGCATCGAATCAACTCGGTTTGCAGGTGGGTGATACTTTTCGCGGCGCGCACGGGTTAGGTGCGTCGCTCGCCAGTGATTTACACGAAAATGTGTATACGATTGTGGGCGTACTGGCGCCGAGTAATACCCCGTTTGACCGCGCGGTGTTCACAACCATCGCCAGTATCTGGGAAGTCCACGCCGAAGGAATGGCGGAGACCGCCGCGTTTGCCGCCGGAGCAGAGGGGTCGGTCGAGAATCTGACCTCGATTTTGGTATCGCCCGTCGGGTTTGTCGAACAAAATCAGTTGTGGCAAGAATTTTATATGGCGACGGATGCACAAGCCGCGTTTCCTGGTCAGGAATTGGCGGGTTTATTCGATCTGCTTAGTCAGGGCGAACGCATTTTAAGTATCGTCGGCTATCTGGTGCTGGGCATCGCCGCGCTGACGGTCTTTCTGTCGATGTACAACGTTACCATCAGCCGGCAACAAGAAATCGCCATCATGCGGAGTTTGGGCGGCAGCCGCGCCAGCGTCTTTCGGATGATCATCACCGAAACGTTGATCATTACGCTGCTTGGTGCAGTGATCGGTCGTGTGATCGGTTACGCCGCCGCCGTGATCATCGCGTCGGTCTTTTCGGGCAGCAGCGCGATCCCTGTGCCGATCCGCTTTCTGCCCAGTCTTGAGCCGTTATTATGGCTGCTGCCGGTCGTCGTCGGCGTCGTCGCGGGCTTGATCCCAGCGATCAATGCGTATCAAGTCGATGTCGTCGAGCGCTTGTTTCCGACATGAAAATTGTGATTTTGTTAATGATAAGCGGGTGGATGGCGGCATGTTCGGGTTCAACAACGCCCCCCGCCGCGACCGAAGCGCCGTTTTACGCACCCGATTTCACGCTCGATTCGCTCAATGGACTGACGTATACGCTGAGCGGCTTACGCGGACGTTGGGTGATCGTCAATTTTTGGGCGACGTGGTGCGAACCGTGCAAGCGCGAAATGCCCGACCTCGATGCGCTGGCGGCTGCCTACGCCGATGATCTCGTGGTATTGGGCATCAACGTGCGCGAAAACAGCGATTTGATCCGCACGTTCTTAGACGACATCCCGGTCACGTTTCCAATTTTGATCGACCCAAACGATCAAGTGCTGATCGATTACGTCGTCACCGGGCTACCGCAAACCGTGTTGGTCGACCCGCAAGGCATCGTCATATTTCGCGCGTTTGGACCCATCGACCGCGAGGCGTTCATCGATTTGCTACGCGATGCCGTGACTGATTCCACGTCCTAATTCATCACGTAGAGTACCGCGCTGGCAGCATCATCTTCAATGGTTTCTTGTCGTTGTCCGTTCACATCGAAGTAACTGAGCGTATCGAGCCATATCGGGTCATCGAGCAGAATCCGGTTGCGAAATACCCACACGCGCGATTGGGGCGCAATATTAAATCCCCCTGCGCGCAAGCGCTCTAAATCACCGCGCAAATCGCGCGCGACGACATAATCATAGTGGATAAAGTAAAAACTATAAGCATGAGGATTATCTATCGCTGTATAGATTATATCGGTCGGCAGCAGTTGAGTTTTCAAGTCACGCATGATCGGGCGCATGTCGAGGGGTTCAAAACTGGGCTGATTGAAATTGACCGATAAAGCGGGTGTGAGTAAGTAAACTGCCAATGCTAAGCGCGCCCACCATGAAGCGCGTGCGCGCAGACCATCCAAAACTGCCCATCCCCCCAACGCGACCAGCAGAAACAGAAACGGGAACAAGAATAAGACCAGACGTTTACTACCGACAGCGAACGGATAAAGATGCAAAATGGCAGCCACCACAATCATGACAAACGGCAGCAGCAAAACGCTCGCGCGAAATCGGTCTTGCTTAAGGGCGACCGCTGCACCAATACCGACGCTGAGCAACGCGACTTGTGTGATCCGAATAGGCGTGCTTTCTAGTGTAAAGCGTGTCATCCGTTCGAGCGCCCAACCAATCGTCGTTCGGATGCCCTGCGACCCAGGGAAACTATTTACCCAGAAATCAAGTAAATAATCGTTGCTCGATAAATACCGAAGCGAGATCAAGTATGACGCGATAAAGCTCGCGCCCCACACGATAAAAATTGGGATGGCGAGACGCAATCGAGCGCGGTCGATAAACACCCATTCGATCAACAAGGCGAGGCTAATCGATGCCAAAATAAAGATCGCCGGATGCGAAAACCAAATCAACAGCGCGCCGCTCAATGCCAGTAATGCCGCACGCCGAACAGTGAGCGGATGCACGCGCATTTCGGTATACAATATTAAGATGAGCAGCGACACCAACACATCGGTCGAATACTGCTTGACTTCACCCGCGTAATAAATGAGTGGCTCGCTGATAGCAAATAAAATCAGCGCGACCCACACTGCACCGCGCGGGAGTAAACGGCGTGCCACGATCCATAAGATCGGCAGGCTGATCACGCCGCATAGTAACGGAAACAGCCGCAGCGAATACTCGCTCAAGCCGAAAACATCGAGGTTGAGACGTTCAGCGAGTAAGAAGCCAATCGGTGCGCCCTGATTGCGTTCTAACGGCGCGAACAATTCGCCGTAAGAGCGATTGATCAGATTGTAGATGAGCGACCATTCATCACCCCAAATAACGCGATTGAACAGATACTGTGCTATCCGAAAATAGATGCCAAACGCGACGATGCCGAACTCGAACACGAGTAACAGGCGTGATTCACCACGCGGCGATAGAATACGCTGTATCATGAGAGGCGTTCAATCTGTGATTAGGCGGTTAAAACGCCGTAATTGTAACGCTTCACGGTCGAATCAGCGCCAGCACATGGGTGAGGCGTTTCAAGTCGTTGGAGAGCATGACGGCTAAGCGCCGCCCGCATTCGACCTTAAAATCATACTTATCGGTGTCGCTATCATACGCGCCCGCTGCATAATTGAGCGCGGCTGCGATAAGTTCGTCGCTTGGTACTTCCTTCGCGCCTAACACCAGCCGAAAAAAGTCGAAATGCTGCGTAAAATCGAAGACTTCTTCGGCGGTACATAATTCGACTTCGCTCAAGCTTAACGGTGGGCGCGGCGGCATACTTTGCACCATTTGACCGTGATATTTATAGCCAATGTTGATCACACAAATTTCGACCGGCACCATCCGATTTTCGCGCTGGTCGATCATCGCGATGTTATCGACCGCGCTCGCCATGACGAGTTCACGCGCGAGCGCGTCATCATCGATGCGAATCGCGTAGATCAGCCCGATGGCACAAATGCTCTGGTCATCGGTGATCGCTACTTTGACAAATGAACCGAAGGTATGCTTTTCGTCAATTTTACTGCTGCGTGTGCCGCAGTCGAAGCCGGTGGTGCTGGCGCGCAAAACGCGCCCGACAAGATGTCGTTCTGGTGCTTGTGCAGCCATGCGCCATTTTCCTTTGTTTGCTTGTTTAACGTCTCAGCCGATGCACGGTGCGGTCGCCGCGTGCAAGGCTTTTACTTTGCAGCTTGCTCGATGATTCTGGTTCCAAATCTTGCGCGCGCATGTTGATGCGAATCATTTCTTCGAGCTGTTGTTTTTCGATGCTGCTCACGTAAGCGAGTTCATCCGCCCGCGTCAGCGCATACGGATAACGTTTGCGTCCTTGAATCGCACACTGCGCCAGAATCAGCGCGTGGAGCGCCGCGATTGCGTCTTTATCACGCGCAACCCACATTGGAATATCGACACGCACGATCACCGAACGCCCTTCGACCGATACATTGATGTAAAAGAACGCGATCTCGAAATCCGCGCCTTTGCGATCACGATATTCTTTGTTTTGCGGCGAATTTTGTGTCATGACGGCGCTGCGTTCACCAGCTTCCAAAACCTGATTGAGCAGCATGGCGTCGTTCAAGCCTTCAAATTCGCCGTTGGTCTTCAACACCGCGTCGTTGATCTGGTGGGGTTCCAGGCTGAGTAAATGTAGTAAGCTGATGATATAGGTGCTGCGCGGCACATCCAGATAGCCTGCCAGCACCGTGCTGGTATCTTGCAGCTTGCCGAGCGCATCCATGTAATCGCGTTCGATACTTTCCGCGCCTTCGATCTCGGCGCCGCCGAAAAATTTAAGCAAGCCGCCATCGTGCAGCGCGATCATCGGTCGGGCTTCGCCGCGCTGTTCCCATGCACTGCGTGCCAGGGCTTGCATTTCTGCCAACGAACGGCGTGCGTTGACGGTCTGGTTCGTGACCAAACGCCCATCGCGGTCGAGCAGTTGGGTATCACTATATACGAGGTCGGGACTGGTGAACTGTGATGGGAGACGCTGCTGCTGCCCATGATAATACGTGTACACGCCGATATTGAGCAGGTAATACAAGGCGGGTGCGTGGACATCGGGAAATATCTGACTGCCGTCGGCGGCGATCAGCGTTGCTTGTTGAGGCGGTATCGGCGCTTCGCCCACGCCGCAAATGATTTCATCATAAGGACGTGGCGTCGGCGCTGCGCCGCGATACCCGCTCACCGATGATTTGCGTACCAGATCGATACGCTCATGAACCGGATCAAGCTCGGTACAAGCCAGGAACATTTCGACGGCGCGCTGCAAACGATTGCTGGCGCTGTCGCCCTTATGCTTGAGATACCGTCCCATTGTTTGGACTTGTTCAAGCACTTTGTTGAATTCGAGTGACAAGGTTGCTCCCGAACACCCCAATAATCGCGGTTTTCAAACATAAACATTTCTCTAACTTAATTAAGAGTAGCACTCTCGTTCTATAGCGTCAAGTAGGCGCACCGTAATACTTAAAAATATTGACTACAAGCCTTAATGTTGGATCGTTTATACGAAAAGATTCACGTAATCTCTCTTTCCCTCCGCACGCGAAGCGCGCTATAATCAATGGAAAGTTAAATAAAAAAGATGCCACGCTTTTTGTTTGATGACCGTTCATCGCATGTAGAGGGTGAGTGAAACAATTATGGCATCGAACCTGGCTGTTATCATGCCTGTGCAAAGTGCGCACACCGACGAAGTAGTTTTCGCGGGCGATAGTGTGCGTCTTGCAGGGCAAATCGATTACCCGGCGACGCGCAAGCCTTCAACCGGGTATCCGCTGATGTTCGTACTCCCACAAGCCGCGTACTGGACGCGCGATATGTACGATGATTTCGCCGCTATCGCGTTAGAGCGTGGTTACGCGGTCTTTCGCTGGGATAAACGCGGAACAGGGCGCAGTGGGTCAAGCGGAAGCGGCTCGCCTGTACAGGACGCCGTCAACGCTTATGAAACAGCACTGCTCCAGCCTGGCATCGACCGATCTCACGCCGTGATTCTTGCGATTGGCGCGGGAACGTCGTTACTTGGCAATTGCTATGGCTTATTCGCCCGCACCCAAAATCCGTATGGTGTACTGCTCATTGCCAACATGCTCGACGAACAGGCGATTTTAGCGATCAATACGCGTGTACAAATCATTCAAGGTGCGAATGATTGGACGCCCGCCGAACAATATGCTGAAGCCGCGTGCGGCGCGCATCAACAAGCCTATCGTCATGGCGCGGCGTATTACATCGCTCCCCACGCGGATCGCTTGCTCAAGACCGACAAATTAGGTGTCACGCATCTGCACGCGGGCGCACGAAAGGTGATGAGCGGTTGGCTGCATTCCCTGCTGCATCCTATTCCATTCGCTTAGACGGTCATGCCGCAATCGTCACCGGTGCGGGAGCGGGTGTTGGTACCGCGATTGCCCATGCGCTGGCATCTGCTGGCGCAGCGGTCGTCGTCAATGACCTCAACCCAGATCGTGCTGATACCATCGCGGAGTCTATTGTCGCGGCAGGTGGGCGCGCGCTGCCATTTCAGGCGGATGTCAGCAATCGATTTCAAACCAGCGCCATGATTGAAGCCGGACGCGATGTATTCGGTCGCCTGACGATCCTCGTCAATGCGGCGGGCGTGTACAAAACGGGCGATATGCTCACGCTCGATGAATGGGAATGGCATCGCATCCATGAAGTCAACTTGACGGGCGCGTTTTACTGCACGCAGCTTTTAGCGCGCGTGATGAAAGAAGATGGCGGCGGCGTCATCGTCAATATCACCTCCAACATCGCGGAGCGCGGCACATTGAGCGAAAGTATCGGCGGCATCGGCTATGTATCGAGCAAAGCCGGGTTGCTCGGTATGACGCGCCAGGCTGCACGCGAACTCGCGCCGCATCATATTCGAGTCAACGCGGTCGCGCCCGCCCACATCATCGATGACGACGCGCCGATCAGCGCGCTTGAGACGATCCCGCTCCGTCAGCACGGTACGCCCGACGATGTAGCGGCTGCGGTCTTGTTTCTCGTCAGCGACGCGGCGCGGTTTATCACCGGGCAAACGCTTTATGTGGATGGTGGTACAAGCGTGACTTAATTTGCGTCGCTCGAAAGGTCGCACTCGCTCATGGAAACTGCCGAGTCATTATCGTTAGGCAAGTTTGTCGCGCGTTACACCGTTCCGATGGGTGCGAAAATCTTTCACCTCGTCATGTTTGTGCCTTTTGCTTTATTTGCGTTCGGTATTCTTGGCACCACGTTGAGCGGCAATGATTTTGTCACCAGCAGCATCGCCTCAACATGCACCGCATGATCGCCAGCGCGACCACACCGCCGATCACTACCAGTTCGAGGTGAAATTGTTGTTGAACGTGTCTTTGCGTTTTTGCGTTTTTGCGTGTTTGTTTGTGCTAAACCTTTCAGTTTCTTCGCCTGCCCACGCTCAAGGGCAGTGCGATTCCGTCACTTCGATTCAATTTCCGTTCGATACCGCTGCTTTCACACTCGCGCAAGACTTCGGCACGCCGAGCGTACGTCATCAGGGGCGCTATCACACCGGTGAAGATTGGTACGGTGGGCGCGGAACCAGTCTCGGCACGCCTGTACGCGCCATTGCGAACGGGCGCGTCACCTTTAGTTCGACCAATGGTTGGGGACGCGACGGCGGCGTCATCATTCTCGAACACACCTTCCCCGATGGCTCGATTGCCTACAGCCAGTATGGACATATTCAGGAAGCCGAGAATACGCCGTTTCCGGCAGTGTTTACGTGCGTCGCAGCGGGGACTGTGATCGCGGCGGTCGGGGATGCGCGTCCTGCTCCACACCTGCATTTTGAGATTCGCACCGAAAACCCCGATATTCCTGGTCCTGGCTACACATGGGATTTTCCTACACAGTTGGGGTGGCGGCGTCCATCTAAGTTCGTGCTGAACTGGCAGACTTGGCTGGCGGACGCGCACGAGTGGCATATTGATTTAGCAGACGAGGCGGGTCCCGTCACGCCGCCGCTTCTCCGCGCGGATAACAGTCTGATTTATCTTGATAGCGATCGTGTCAGCCGTGTCTCTGACGACGGGCGCATTTTGTGGCGCGTTAATCTGGATCGTCCGGCGGTTGGTCTGGTCGATGTGCCATCCCCGACCATCATTTTTGCCGACGGTACGACGCGCCAGATCGATGACGACGGCAATTTTGGCGCGTCTTCGACCATCGGCACACCGCTCGACAGTGCGCCGATGTCGTTCTTGAATGATGCCCCGCTCGTTTTGCATGCGCCAGACAACACGTTGATCGCGGTTGACCCGACGACATGGGGCGTCCTGTGGCGATTGGACGATCTGCCGCCGATTGTCGATTACGCGGCGAGCGCTGACATGATCGGCATGATCACCGACGCCAACGACATTATCATCATCAGCATTGAAGGCAGCATCATCGACCGCGCCGTACTGCGCGAACCCGCCGCGCTTCTAGGGTATTCTGATGGTTTGTTAGCCTATACACAGGGTGGTTTCTGGCGCATTGATGCGGCGGGCGTGTGGACATTGTTGATCCCCGACGCGCCACCAGGGGGCGCGGGCGCGGCGATCATGCTTGATTCCGCTACTGCCGATGTGATTTTGTTCGATGGGTTCACACTGCGAGCCTATGATTCGGCGTATGCGCTGCGCTGGTCAGTCGATTTACCCGGTGTCGGTGGGCGCGCGGACATCGTGCAAGCCGGCGGCGTGCTCATCCTGATCACCACGTTCGGCAATATCGCCGCGATTCGCGCATCCGACGGCGCGGTTTGCAACACGGCGCGTGTGTTTGGCGACCGCCGATCCCATTTGTGGAACGATCTCAGCGATGACGGTATTCTGCGCGTATACGCCGCCGATCAACTCGTCGCGCTCGATTGGCAAACATTTTTGCTCGGTTGTCGGTCGTAAAGCGCGTGGGTGTTTCCAGACACTGGTGCACATCATGACCCAAATAACCATCGCTCGCCAGCAAGAATGACGCTGCGCGTTTCATCGCCTCGATAAATTCAGAGTCCTGCCCGGCTTTAATGGTCAACTGCGCGACTTCCAAAATCATGTCTTATTCCATTCGTCGATAATGTTTCAGCCAGTAAATCAAGCTAGCGTGCGGCAGCGCGTACAATATATTGCCGTCACGCCCGATCATCGTCGTTGCGGCGATCATCGCGTTCAAGATCGATTCTTCAATTGCTTCGACCACACCTAAAAACAGGCTGTTCATGATGTCGCCGCCTTCTGGGACGAGTGGCACAGATTGGGCAAGTGCTGTGGGTTTGTGCGCCCACCGATTCGCAACGCTGAACGCGATGACAAAATCACCACTTTGATCATGGCTGACGGTGCCTGTACGCGCCAACCCAAACGCCGCGCGGCTGGCGAGTCGGGTCAGTTGGCGCGAATCGAGCGGTGCGTCTGTGGCAATCACCATCATGATCGACCCGCCGCGCGGCGCGTAACTTTGCTGCGAATGCGCCCCGACGACGGGTAAATACTCGTTTTGTAAGTGTTGACCAAGCGGCACGCCTAAAAACATGAGTTCGGGACGGTCGCCGTAATTGGTCTGCGCGAGTGCTCCAATGGTGTATGTATCCCCGACGATGCGCGAACTCGTGCCGATGCCACCTTTGAAACCGAATGCCGCCGTGCCTGTACCCGCGCCGATGCAGCCTTCGCGTACATCGTGTGCTGCCGCTGAGTCGATAGCATTCCAGACATGCGTTTGATCGATATGCCGTCCGCGCGCGTCGTTCAAGAAGCCATCGTAACATTCCCCGACAATCGGGTTGACTGTGCCGCTCGTCAAGCCGATTTCTGGGTGGTGTGCCATCATCCAGCCTATGAGCGCGTCGGATGTGCGCGCGATGGCGAGCGTATTCGTCAGCAAAATCGGCGTCTCGATTTGTCCACGCGTGCGGATTTGCTCGAATCCGGTTGCCTTGCCAAACCCGTTGATGCTGTACGCGCCCGCCGAAACTTTCTCGTGATACAGGCTGTCGCCGTGTGGCAGGATCGCTGTCACCCCTGTGCGAATGGGTCCTACACCTTCGACCCAGTCACCGTCGCCTTCGATGCGTGTGCTGTGACCAACTTTGACTCCGGCTACATCGGTGATTGCGTTCAACCGCCCGGTCGGTAAGCGTCCTGGCGTCACGCCGAAATCGCGTACGCGCATTCGGCTTCCTTTCTGAACAATCTCAAAAATAAAAGATTAGCACTAATGTTCGGTGATTGTCAAGAAGTGTTGCTTGATTATCATGCTCAAACGTTGACGACTTCAAAAAAATCCCCCACAAGCATTCTGCAAAAGACCGTTATGATAGTAAAAGCATTCCATCATCACACTACGTAATATAATAAGGTTCACCAATGCCCTCCGCTATCAACTGGATCGTCCCACAACGGGTCTTGCTCACATCGCTCAATGGTGACATGAGTAAAGAAGACTTTGTCAATTTTATGACCGAAATCCGCGCGCAAATTGCTCAGGGTCAAAAACCCGTTTATCTGGAAAGCGCCGTAAAACCCCTGCCTTCAGGCATGGGATATAAGGCGTCGGTCTTATGTTTTTTCTGCTGAAATAGGGTATGATGAAAGGAGGTTAAGGTACGAGACGTAAAAATCCGACCTCGATCATAATCGTGCTTTAATGCAAAACGGATGGGACGCATCCGTGAACGATAACGTAGCGCCTCTGCCAACGCCGTAAGGCGACGGTAAGCGCAAGCGTCGTTCAGAAGCCCCTGCCTTTAGGCATGGGAGCGTCACCACATTAGCGACAGCATGGGCTTGGGAAAAGTTGAGCTTTCGCTGCGCGCGTTTCAAGACCTGCTCAAGTCGCTGTCGATGTTCAGCGAACTGACATGGCAAATCGATGTCAATACGCACGGGTTGAACAAAATGCTCGCTGCGGTTGCCAGTCAATTTGTCGGTGTGCGCACGCGCACCGTCCCGACGATGGACGAGGCGATTGCCTTTCTTAAAAGGATAGAACCAGAGTTCGAGCATACGGTATGGACAATGCCCGTGCTACAACCGTCGATCGTCGAGCCGACACAACAATGAGCGACGCTGGATTACTGCCATTGGCGAACCGCAGTATCTTGATCACGGGCGGCACCGACGGCATCGGTCGCGCGAGTGCGCTGCGTTTCGCCCAGCTCGGCGCACGGGTGATCATCGTCGGGCGTTCACACGAAAAAGCTGACGCGACGATCGCTGTGGTGAAAGCGCACATGCCCAACGCCGCTATCGAATACTGGCAGTACGATCTGTCGCTGATGCGGTCTGTATACGATCTTGCCGTTCAAGCCCGCGCACAAGGTGATAAGCTGGGGGCGGTGATCCATTGCGCGGGGGTGATGCGCCGCGCACGCACGCTGACCAGCGAAGGGTTAGAGACAGTATTCGCGGTGCAATACTTTGCGCGCTTTTGTCTCAATCAACTGTTGTTAGAGACGTTGCAGCCGGGCAGCAAAATTGTCAATGTGTCGGCGGGCGGTACGCTTCCACTACGGCTCGACTTTGACAACTTGAACGCGGAAAAGTTTTATCAGGGCATTTACACGCTCATTCACGAATCAGTCGCTAACGATTTGGCGGCGCTGCGTTTCATGCGCGTTTTCCCCAACATGGCGATTTACAATTACGGACCTTTTTACGTCAAATCCAATTTGTTCGCAGATATGCCCGCGTGGTTCAACGCGATGACGGCGACATTTGGAAGTTTGATGGCGACGACCCCCGAACGGGCGGCGGATGACATCGTGAATTTGGTGACGAGCGCCCGCCCAAGCGGAATGTACAGTCGGAATTTGGGGACAGTGCAGCCCAATCGTTATCGTGCCAGCACAAACGTACAGGATCGGCTGTTCGAGGTGAGCGAACGCATGATCGCCGCCGCGCTTAAGACCGCCTAAATAATGCCGCGCGCGTGATAATCGTCAATCGTTGCGGCATCCAGCCCAAGCACATGCGACAAAATAACATCAGTGTGTTCGCCATGCGCAGGCGGTGGTGCATAAACTTGTGGCGGGGTCGCGCTGAAGTGTACAGGCGGCGCGATCATCGGCACGCCGTCAATCTCGGTAATCAATCCGCGTGAACCAGTGTGCGGATCATCGAGCATTTGCGTGACCGTGTTGACGGGTCCCGCAGGAATGCCGACCGCGAGCAAATCATCGACCCATGCCTCAGCATCACGCGTCTTAAACACCAAATCGAGTTCCGCAATCAGCGCTCGGCGATGCTGCACCCGTGCCGGATTGGTCGTGAAGCGCGGGTCAGTCGCCCATTCCGATTTACCGATCAACGCGCACAACGCGCGAAATTGGCGATCATTGCCGACTGCCAGCGCGAATGGACGATCCGCCGCACGAAACGGTTGATACGGGACAATGCTGGGATGTTCGTTTCCATAGCGCTGCGGTGTGTTCCCACTCACCAGTGCGCTGCTGGCGATATTGACCAATGCCGCGATTTGCGTATCGAGCAGCGCAATATCGATGTGCTGCCCTTGCCCGGTCGCGCGCGCATGATGCAGCGCTGCCAACAGCGAGGATGCCGCGAACAAGCCCGCAATCACGTCGCTGATCGCGACGCCGACTTTGTACGGCTGTCCATTTGGTTCGCCTGTAATCGACATGAGTCCGCTCATGGCTTGCACGACAAAATCGTACCCCGGACGGTCGCGATACACGCCCGTTTGACCAAACCCGGTCACGCTGGTATAGACCAGCGACGGGTTGAGCGCCGATAAGTCGGCATAACTCAATCCAAACGATGCCATGCCCCCTGGCTTGAAGTTTTCGACTACGATGTCGCTTTCGGCAGCCAACCGCCGCGCGATTGCCTGACCTTCTGGCGTTTTCAGGTTGAGGGTCAGGCTGCGTTTATTGCGGTTGACGCTCAGATAATACGCGCTGACGCCGTTTTCGGTGAAGGGTGGCCCCCAGTGGCGCGTTTCATCGCCCCACTGCGGGTCTTCGACCTTGATCACATCAGCGCCCAAATCTGCCAGCATCATCGTACAAAACGGACCCGCCAGCACGCGCGTAAAATCGAGGACGCGCACGCCTGCCAGCGCCCCGGTCGCGTGTTCAGAATAAGCTGAGGTCAATCTGACAAAATCCTTGTCTGCATGATAGCGGCGTACTTTTCGCCACAATTGAGTTGGGGAATATGCCAAAAGATTTGGGCTGACTTTTGGCACTCCTCACCATTTGGCGAAAGCTCACAATTGTTTATACAATACACCGCTAAACATAACAATGTGCTGAAGACACCTTAACGATGACTGCTTCACGTGTGCCGTCTGTTCCACCAAATACAAAACTACCCGATTCTCGATGGCGGACGCCGCTGCTTTCGGTTGTGATCGTGCTTGGACTCGCGCTGTTGTGGGAAGCGCTGAAAGCGTTTGGCGCGTCGAATGGCTACGCCCTCACACTTGGCGGTCTCACCATTGATTTGACGTTGTTCAACGACGCACAGCTTCCGCACCTGAGCGATATTGCACGCGCGTTTGGTGAACCTGCACAACGTAATGGTGAGCCGTTGTATCAAATGCTGTTCAGCGCGGGCTTATATACGTTAAGCGCGGCGATTAAAGGCTTTGTGATTGGTGGCGCGATTGGTTTTGTGCTGGCGGTCATCTTCACGCATTCGTCAGTGCTTCAGCGCGGTATGATGCCCTACGTGGTCGCTTCACAGACCGTTCCGATTTTGGCGATTGCGCCAATGGTCGTCATCTGGATGGGACGGGCGGGCAATGTCGAACTATCCGTGCCGATCATCACTGCGTATCTGACATTTTTCCCGGTCACGATTTACACGCTGCGCGGGCTGACCAATGTGCCACCGACGGCGCTCGAACTTATGCAGACATATGCCGCGAGCAAATGGGCAATTTTGATCAAGCTGCGCTTGCCCAACGCCCTGCCGCAAATTTTCACCGCGCTCAAGCTGGCGGCGACAAGCAGCGTTGTCGGCGCGATCATCGGTGAACTGCCGTCGGGGATACAGGACGGCATAGGCATCGCCCTATTAAATTTTGCGCGTTATTACAACCAGTCGCCGCCGCGCCTGTTTGCAACCATCTTCGCAGCGGGATTGCTTGGTATCCTCTTTTTCAGCGTCATCGCAGTCATCGAACGGCTGGTCGTGCGCTGGCGTGCAGAAGAAAGTCTATGACTTAAATGATGAACGTTAAAAGAAATCCAGCGCTATGGCTTTTGACATCTACTGTTGATTTGTTACCCAGAGGCTTGTTCACTTGACCACGATTATTGAGATGAATCATTTATCCAAGTCGTTTCGCACTAAAGATGGCAGCAGCGTACACGCGCTCGATAACATCGATTTGGATGTGAAGCAGGGCGAATTTATCTCGTTGATTGGACCTTCGGGATGCGGTAAAAGCACACTGCTGCGGATCATCGCAGACTTGATCGCCCCGTCGAGCGGTACGATCACAGTCAATGGCAAGCCGCCGCGTCAGGCACGGCAGGATCGTGATTACGGGTTCGTCTTTCAAAATGCGACGCTTTATGACTGGCGTACTGTGATCAAGAATGTTGAACTGCCATTGGAGATCATGAATTACTCGCGCGAACAGCGCGATCACCGTGCGCGTGAGATGCTGGCGATGGTCGAACTGGCGGGCTTTGAAGACAAATATCCCTGGCAGCTTTCTGGTGGGATGCAGCAGCGCGTCAGCATCGCGCGGGCGCTGGCGTTTCAGCCGCGCTTGCTGCTCATGGATGAACCGTTTGGCGCGCTCGATGAAATGACACGCGAGCGTATGAACAACGAACTGCTGCGAATCTGGACGGAAATGAACGAGATGAGCGTGATTTTCGTCACGCACAGCATCGCGGAGGCGGTTTATTTATCGACGCGCGTGGTTGTGCTGTCGCCGCGACCGGGACGCATCGCGGAAATCATCGATATTGATCTGCCGCAACCGCGTACACCAGAAACACGCGACTCCGACGCCTATTTTCATTTGACCAGTCGTGTGCGCTATGCGCTGCGTGGACACATGGCGAGTCATGGATTTGATGAGTAAAAACTTTTATGGCTGATGTCGTCAACGACCTGAAAACAACGCCGCAGTTATTGCGTACCCACAGACTTGTAATCGCGCCTGTCTTGGGTGCTGATCAATCATTGGGGCGCGATGGAGTGGCAATCCTACTGCTATTTTTAATCGCCGCGACATGGCATATCCAGAATCCGCTGCTGCAATTCGAAACACAGTTCGGTTCGGCGTTTCGCAACGCCACGCTGCAACCCGTAATCGTGATGTTACTCGCGCTGAGCGCGGCGATCTGGGTGGGCAAGCCTGCCTCATGGCGCGAAAATCCCCTGAAAATGGGGGGAGTCGTCGTCGTCATTGCGTATACGCTGTACATGGTGGTCGCGATCTTGTTTCGGGTGAACATCGTTGGCGCATTGTTAAATATCGATGCGGCAGTTTTTACCGAACGACTGACGAATGAAACGCCGCGTGATGGTTTAGCCCTGCACATGACCATTACGGGCATCATGGCAGGCGTGGCAGCATTGACGGTCTTCATCTGGTGGACTCCTTTCTTGCGGTTGTCGCTTTATATCGGCGCGCTGGCACGCAGTTTTGCGCCGCTCATGGTGGCAGTGCTGGTCTTGATTTCATGGGAGGCGCTGATCGCGATTTTTCAAATCGAAGCCTTTTTGCTCCCCCGCCCCAGCGTGATCGCTGCGGCTTTCATCGAAACGTATCCGCGTTTGGTTTCTGCCGGGTGGAATACCTTTCAAAATGCATTATGGGGGTTTATCTTCGGGTGCGGCGCGGGCATTCTAACAGGTATTTTTGCGGCGCGTTTCACATCGTTCAGCCGTGCGCTGCTGCCCGTCGCCATTATGGTCAACGCGATACCGATCATTGCACTCGCGCCAATCTTCAACAATTGGTTTGGCGCGTTAAATTCCACCAGTAAAATTGCGATCGTAGCGGTTCTGGCGTATTTTCCGACGCTGATCAGCACGATTAAGGGGCTGACAGCAGTTGATACGCTGTCGCTCGAATTGATGCGATCCTATGCCGCGACGCCGCTGGCGATTTTCCGTAAACTGCGATTGCCGAACGCGCTGCCGTATATTTTTGCGGCGCTCAAAGTAGCGACGACGCTGAGTATGATCGCCGCGATTGTCAGCGAATACTTTGGCGGTTCGACGGCGGGACTGGGTTACAAAATCCGCGATGATGCGGGTTTGTTCAAATATCCCGAAGCGTGGGCGAGCATTTTGATGGCGTCGTTGTTCGGGATCATGTTCTATCTTGCGGTTTCAGCCGTAGAACGTGCGTTGATGCGCTGGCATCCGTCGTTCCGCGAGAAATAAACAGGCATTGAACCACAGCGAACGCAGAGAACACAGTGTATTTTTCATAACGGTTCTCTGTGGTCTCCGTGTTCGCTGTGGTTAGCTAATTTTCGTTACAGTTTATGGAGGATAGGACAAATGCGTAAGTTTTCACTGATGTTGGTGCTGGCGCTGTTGGCGTTGGCACTCGTCGTCCCCGCCACTGCGCAGGGTGATCTCGTCCCGGTCAGCGTCGTGCTGAAATGGGTTCCTCAGGCACAGTTCGCGGGCTTCTACGCCGCATCGGCGCTGGGCTATTATGAAGCCGAAGGCTTGGACGTGACGATTGTCCCGGCAGGCGTGGATATCAATCCGCAGCAGTTAGTCGCTTCGGGGGATGTTGAGTTCGGTACCGACTGGATGGGTAATTTGTTGGCGACGCGCGAAACGGGTCAAGACGTGATCAATATCGCACAGATTTATCAACGGTCGGGTATGCGTCAAATCACCTGGGGCGACAGCAATTTGACCTCGTTCGAAGAACTTGGCGGTCGCGTTGTCGGTGTATGGTGCTGCGGCAATCAATTTCCGACGTTTGCGGCGCTGACCAAAGCGGGTTTTGATCCCGAAAATCCCGATGATGTGATGATCGCTCAACAAGCATTCGATATGAACGCGTTCCTGGCGCGCGAAATTGATGCCGCCAGCGCAATGACCTACAACGAACTGGCACAGGTGTTAGAATTTGTCGGCGAAGATGGCGCGTTTCCGGTCTACACGCTCGATGATCTGAACGTCCTCGATTTCAACGAATTTGAGACGGCGATGCTTGAAGACGGTATTTTCGTGCGCTCGGAATGGCTGGCTGAAGAAGGCAACGAAGAAGTCGCGATCAAGTTCTTACGGGCAACGTTCCAGGGCTGGATTCACTGCCGTGATAACGCCCAGGACTGTGTCGATTTCGTGCTGGAAGCAGGACCGACGCTCGGTGAAGGGCATCAGGTCTGGCAGATGAACGAAGTCAACAAGCTGGTTTGGCCGTCGCCAGATGGTATCGGCATCATGGACGCTGATGCGTTCGAGATCACCGCACAAATCGCGCTCGATTACGGCATCATCAGCGCGCCTGCTGAAGGCGAAGGGGTGACGTATCGCAGCGATTTGGCGCAAGCCGCGCTCGATAGTTTGATGGCAGATATGGCGGAACTCGATGCGGTCGGTGTAGATTACGAACCGACCGAAGTTGAAATCACCGCGAACGGCGAGTAAGCAACTACGATATTTGGGGACAGGGCATTTGCTCTGTCCCTACAAACACATGTTATTCTGCGTGACTCTTTTTCTCCGTAATCGCCTGCATCCACGGCAGATGTTCAAAATAGTGCTCAAACGTGTTGCCGATAACGAAAAAGACGGCGTATGCAGAACGTTTGCTCTGCATACGCCGTCTTTTTGGGTGGGCGACCGAAGCCGCCCGTTCGTTCAGTTGTTGACTAATCGTTATCGTACAGGGTCACGGTGATGTTACGGACCATGCCGTTGTAGGGCGATGACGCGCCTAGACTGCTCGACGCGGTATGCGGCGGCGTGCGTGACATCACGTTTTCTACTGTCCCGTTATCGACCGCCGAGACCACGATCATCTGCGGTGAATTCCAGTTGCCACTGTTGAACTGGAGCATCGTCGGGCTAATGGTCATCTGGCTCACGTCGAACGTGATGGTGACGGTGACAATTTCGCTCGCCTGCGGCGCGTTTCCAAGGCTCACGGCGTAATTGACTGTTGCCTGACCTTCAGTCACCGACATTATGCCGGGACTGAAGAGGATGTTCGCCGTACCAGATTGAGTCGCAGTGGGCGTGTTGGTACGTGTCGCGGTTGGCGGCATTGGCGTATTGGTACGTGTCGCGGTTGGCGGCATTGGCGTCGCGGTTGTCGGGTCATCGTTATCGATGATGCTGATACTAAGGCTGATCGTCTTGCCGTTGTAACCCGACGTGCCCAGGCTGCTCGACGCAGTGTGCGAAGGCGTGCGGTTCATGGGCGAATTTTCGTCAAGTGTATCGTTGACCGCAGTTACGGTGATGTTGACGCCCGTGTTCCAGTTGGCGCTGGTCAACAGGAATGGCCCACCTGTGGTTGT
>Ga0209591_10001823_pt1 | contig 25973 bp, 23 predicted proteins | sample MAT01_FD_187207 | JGI IMG/M metagenome (GOLD analysis project Ga0209591, IMG submission 187207) | Freshwater microbial communities from Lake Fryxell liftoff mats and glacier meltwater in Antarctica - MAT-01 (SPAdes) (version 2) | ecosystem: Environmental > Aquatic > Freshwater > Ice > Liftoff... | reverse complement strand
GGCCGGCGACGGGACGTTGCCATGGGTGGTCTCCTCGAGCTGCACGGGTGCTCGAGGAGATCGTCGCCGCCGCGTCTGACACTTCCCGTCGAGAACCGCCCGAATTACCGGGCACGCTGTAGCTAGCGAATCACGAGCGCCCAGTCGAGGGTGGTGCGGGCGGGGAGGGTGAGGCCGAGGCGGGCTTCGAGCGCCGCGCGTTCGTGGGGACACGGCGGGCCGGGCTCGCGATCGATCGTGCGCACGGTGCCGGCGGCGTCGTTCATCATGCAGCCAGCGACCGAGTCGTCGTGATCGAGGCCGAAGGCGTGGCCCAGCTCGTGAGTCGCGACCTTGACGGTGCGCTCGAGCATGCGGTGGCGCGCCACGCCGCGGCGGGCGCGATAGGTCGAGATCACCGCGACCTGCGAGTCGAGGTACGCGAGGCCCAAGATGCCCCAGTCAGCGTGCTCGTCCTTGGTGACCGAGATGTCCGACGCGGTGACGCCGAGGACGACCGCGCAGCCCGAGTCGGGCACGACCTCGGCGGCGAGATGATCGAGGAGCCGATCGGCGCGGTAGCGCTTGCGCGGCGCGTAGTAGGCGGCCCGGGGCAGCGCGTGGCCCGGCAGGACCCGCGTCGACATGCCGTAAGCCTGCTCGACGCCGCGCGCGACCGACGCTGACACCCGGTCCTCGACGGTGCCCAGCGGCTGCACGCAGATCGTGACGTCGGCGGTGCGGGTGCCGGCGGTGAAACGCGGCGCGGGCGCCGACGCGTCGTCGGCCAAGGCCGGCGTGCAGCACAGGGCGAGGATGGCGAGGACGCGCATGAGCCATGGTCCCACGCGCCGAGCCGGCTGCAAGCTGGCCATCGCCGCGCGGCTGCGATACACGGAGAGCCGCACGATGGCTCGCACGCCCACGCCCACCTGGTATTTCGCGATGGGGGTGGTGCGCCTCGGCCACCGCTTCCTGCTCACGCAGGAGCGCAAGTACGGCGCGAGCTGGTCGATCCCGGGCGGCCGCGTCGAGCCCGGTGAGACCCTCACCGAGGCGTGTGTGCGCGAGGTCCTCGAGGAGACCGCCATCCCGGTGCGCCTCGACGGCATCTACCGCATCGAGCACGCGCCCGGCCCCAACAGCGCGCGGATCCGCGTGATCTTCGCGGCCTCGCCCGTCGACGATACCCTGCCGAAATCGATCGCCGACGAGGAGTCGCTCAAGGCCGCCTGGCTGACCCTCGACGAGATCGCCGCGCTGCCCCTGCGCGGCAAAGATCTTCACCGTCTCCTTGAGCGCATCGCCGACGGCCACGCCTTGTTCCCGCTCGGGTTGCTCGGCGACGAGCTCAGCGTCTGACCCGCGCGACGATCGCCCTGATCGTCGCGCTCGCTGCTTGTCATCCCGGCCCGCCCGCCGCCACCACCGCCACGGATACGGAGACGGCCTTCGATCGATGGCACCGCGGCCTTCGCGCGGCCCTGACCCGCGCCGCGCCGTGATACTCCGCGGCGATGGCAACCCTCGACGAGCTCCGGACCGAGCTGGCGGCGATCGATCGCGAGCTCCTGGCGACCGTCGCGCGACGGCAGGAGCTCGCGCAGCAGATCGGCCGCGTCAAGCAGGCGGCCGGCGTGCCGACCCGCGACTTCCGCCAGGAGCGCGACGTCCTCGATCGCACGCGGCGCGCCGCCGAGGCGCTGGGGCTGTCGCCGGTGCTGGGCGAGGAGCTGATGCTCGCGCTGATCCGGGCGTCGCTGGCCGCGCAGGAGCGCGATCGAGTGGCCGCGTCCGGCAGCGGCGGAGGTCGGCGCGTGCTCGTCATCGGCGGGGCCGGGCGCATGGGCATCTGGTTCGCGCGCTTCCTGGCCTCGCAGGGCTTCGCGGTCGAGCTCGCCGACCCGGCCGGCGCCGTCGACGGCTTTCGGTGCGTGCGCGACTGGCGCACGCTGACGCTCGATCACGAGCTGATCATCGTCGCCGCGCCGATGTCGGCGACCGCCGCGATCCTCCTCGAGCTGGCCCAGCGTCCGCCGCCCGGCATCGTCTTCGACATCGGCTCGCTCAAGAGTCCGCTGCGTGACGGCCTGCGCGCGCTGGCCGCGGCCGGGGGCCGGGTCACGTCGGTCCACCCGATGTTCGGCCCCGACACCGAGCTGCTCAGCGGGCGCCACGTGATCTTCGTCGACGTCGGCGACGCCGCCGCCACCGCGACCGCGCGCGAGCTGTTCGCCTCGACGATGGCGACCGTGGTCGAGATGGATCTCGAGAGCCACGATCGCCTCATCGCCTACGTGCTGGGCCTGTCGCACGCGCTCAACATCGCGTTCTTCACCGCGCTGGCCGACAGCGGCGAGGCCGCGCCTCGCCTGGCCACCCTGTCGTCGACGACCTTCGACGCCCAGCTCAAGGTCGCCGCCAACGTCGCGCACGAGAACCCCGACCTCTACTTCGAGATCCAACAGCTCAACGACTACGGCACCGAGTCGCTCGCCGCGCTCCTGCTCGCCGTGGAGCGGCTCCGCTCGGTGGTCCGCGCCGGCGACAGCGCGGGCTTTCGCGCGCTCATGGAACGCGGCCGCGCCTACCTCGAGTCGAGGACTGCCTAATTCAAAGGCCGGTCGGTGCGCTCGGCGTCGTCGAGGATGCGGCGCAGGCCGGGCGAGTCGGGCTCCAGGGCCAACAGCAGCTGGGCCGCGGCTCGCAGCTGGTCGGGGCGGCGGCGGCGCTGGTAGCTGCCGACCAGGTTGCGGAGCATGCGGGTCGCGATCACGCGCGGCGTGGCCGGCACCAGCAGCGCGGGGCCCAGCGTGGTGCCGGCGCGGGCGCAGATCGCCGCCAGCTCGGGCCGGTCGAGGATGCGTCCGCCGGCGAAGGGATCGAGGGCGACCAGCTGGTGGTCGCCCAGGTCGTAACCGACGACGAAGTGGCCGGGCAGGGCCAGGCCGAAGAGCGGGACGCCGGCTCGCCGCGCGACCTCGAGGTAGATGATCGACAGCGTGATCGGCAGGCCGCGTCGACGCTCGAGCACGCGCGGCAAGAAGCTGTTGCGGGGGTCGTCGTAGTCGTCGTCATCGCCGCGCAGCCCCTCTTCGCCGGCGAGGATGCCCTCGATCGCCTCGACGCCGACGTACCGCGAGCCCTGCGACGCGAGGCGGACCCGCTCGCCCCAGCCATCGAGCTTGGCGAGCACCGCGCCGGCATCGACCGGCTCGTCGTCGAGACCCGCGATGGCGAGGGCCAGGTGATCGAGCCGCGGCGCCTCGCTGGCCGCCAGCACGTCGTGCAGCTCGCGGGTGATGAGCGCGAGATCGACGATCATGCCGGCCTGCGCGCCGTCACCACCTTGGCGACCAGCATCGGCTCGGCCACGACGTCGATGAAGCCGGCGTCGCGCAGGATCGCCGCCAGGTCGTCGCCGAGGTAGTCGGCGTAGAACGGCTCGTGGAACTCCTTGGGGAAGTTGGCGAGCACGACGGCCAGCTCGGGGCTGTCGGCGACCTGGGCCGAGTCCTCGAGGACGACCAGGCCACCGGGCCGCACCACGCGCATCATCTCGGCGACCACCTTGCGCCGCGCGTTGCGGGGCAGCTCGTGAAACAGGTACACGCAGGTCACCGCGTCGAAGGTGCCGTCGGCGTAGGGCAGCGCCTCGGCGTTCTCGACCGCGAGGCTGGCCTCGTCGACGGTGGCTAGCAGGCGCCGCGCGGCCTGGACGTAGGGCGCCGACAGATCGACGCCGTGGTACGCGACGTGCGGGTGCGCGGTCGCGAGCTGGCGCAGGGTGCGGCCGGTTCCGCACGCCACGTCGAGGATCCGGATCCGCGCGCCGTCGGTGCGCTCGCGCAGGTAGCGCGTCACCGGCGGGATGACCTGCCGGCGCATGATATCGGCAGTACCGCGGAACAAGAGCTCGACGCCGAGATCGTAGATGTCGGCCGAGTGCTCCGACAGGTAGCCGTCGGTCTGCCAGTGGAAGTTGCGCCGGTAGTACGCCGGGTAGCGACTGCGATCGATGCCGGGCAGGTCCTTGTAGTCGCCGCGCTTCTTGCGGGCGAGGATCTTGGGCGTGTCGCGCAGGAGCTGCGGCAAGACCCGCGCGTAGTCGCGATGCGGGATCTGGAACAGCAGCTCGCGCGGGTAGAGGCCGTCGCGCACGTTCTGCAGGTCGCGGGCATAGAGCGCCTGGACGCGGCTCCGCAAGATCGGCAGCACGGTGGCCGGCACGTCGGGCCGCGGCTGGCGACTCAGGATGCGCGCGGTCTCTTGCAGCGCGGTGGCCCCCAGCAAGATCGAGAGCTGTTGAGTCCGATACGCGACGCGATCGAGTCGTGACAGCATCCGCGCAGCGTAGCCGATCGACGACGGGAGGCGACGAGTTCCGCCGGTCGGTCGATCACCGTCGGAACCCGCCGCAGCCTGGCGCTGGACCTAGCCGGCCCGACGGCGGCGGGTGATCGCGGCCAGCCCCACGAGCGCGAGGGTCGACGCGCCGGCCGCGCCGCCCGGCCCCTCGGTCGTCGAGCAGCAGCCCGGCTTGCCCTCGCCGGTGCCGGTGGCGTCGATGCCCGCGTCGACCAAGCCGCCGTCGCCGTCGCCGCCACAGGTGATCTCGGCGCTGGTGATGCCGAGGTTCTCGCGCAGGCCGCACCACAGGGCGGCCTCGCAGTCGTCGTGCTGGACCGTGCCGACCTCGCAGCGGGTCGGTCCGGCGAGGTCGGCGTACTTCAGCGCGGGGGTCCAGCTCCCGGTGCCGGTCGTCGACGTGTGCAGGGTCGCCCCGTCGGGTGGCAGGTTGTTGGTGCACAGGTAGAGCGTGCCGTCGCTGCGCTCGGCGAGGCAGCGGCCCTCGAGGGTCACGCCGGGCACGATCGCGAAGGTCGCGCCCTGATCCTGCGAGCGGTACAGCCCCGACGACGGCGTGGAGGCCCACACCTCCTCGTCGCCGCGCACCACCACGCCGGTGATGCTGTCCTGAAGGTCGAGCACCTTGGTCCAGTGCGGCACCGCCGCGCCGGCGTCGTCGCTCCGGTAGATGGCCTCCTGCAACGTCGAGCCGACCAGCGTCATGCGCACGAACACCAGGTCGGGATCGATCGGCGAGATCGCGACCAGCTCGAGATCGGAGTTGTTGGTGCCGACGAAGGCGTCGGTCGACAGCTCCTGCCAGGTCGCGCCGGCGTCGGCGGAGCGGTACAACAGGCGCTCGCGCGGCAGCCCGGCGTCGAAGCGAAAGCCGGTCACGTAGAGGCGCGTGGGATCGCTGGGCGCGACCTCGATCGTGTGGACCCAGTCGCCGGCCCGATCGAGCGGCCCGGTCGCGGTGAAGGTCCGGCCGTCGTCGGTGCTCTGGTAGAGCGCGCTGCCGGCGACCATGTCGGAGGTGCCGGCCCACAGCGTGCCGTCGGGCCCGACCGCGAGCGACGAGACGTAGGTGTCGGCGAGCGGCGCCGGCGCGCGGTCCCAGTGGCAGCCGTCGCGGGTGACCTCGAGCCCGGCGATCGTGGTCGCGAAGATCGCGCCGCTGGTCGACAGCTCGTAGTCGGGATCGAAGGTGCCCTGGAAGCCGATCGCGCTCTCGCAGATCCAGCGCCACGACGCGCCGTCGTCACGGGTGACCAGCAGCCCGAAGGTCACGCCGAGGAGCGCGTCGCTGGGCTGCCCGGGCCGAAACACCAGCTTCACCGATCGCGGGAAGCGACCGTTGGCGTGCGCCGGGGCGGCGACGCCCGCGATCAGCGCGCTCGCGGTGACCAGCGCGACAAGGAGCTTCATGCGCTCAGCCTAAGCCGATTTCGCGCAGCCGCTTCTCGAGATATTCGCCGGCGGTGAGGCTGGGATACCGGGCGACGCCGCCGGTGCGGGCGATGGCCGACGGCATCGGCGTGAGGTCCACCGCCTTGCGCGGGTGGATGAAGCACGGCATCGAGTAGCGATCGCTCGCCGCGTCGCGCGGGTTGACGACGCGATGCGTGGTCGACTTGTACAGGCCGTTGGTCAGGTTCTGGAGCATGTCGCCGGCGTCGACGACGATGTGATCGAACGAGACGTGGATGGGCGTCCAGGTGCCGTCGCGGGCCAGCAGCTCGAGGCCCTCGCTGGTCGCGCCCGACAGCAGCGTGATGAGGTTGATGTCCTCGTGGGCGGCCGAGCGCACCGCGCCGGGCGGCGCGCCGACGGTGGGCGGGTAGTAGATGACGCGCACGATGGTGTCGCTCTGATCGACCATGTCGGCGAAGGTCGCCGGCGGCTCGTCGAGGAACAGCGCGCACGCCTCGAGGCAGACCCGACCGAGGGCGTCGAGGCCGCGGTACAGCTCGGCCATCACCGGCTGGAACTGGGCGACCACGTCGTCGGGCCAGACGTTGGGGCCGTAGGGCGCGTGGACCTCGTGCGCGTCGGGAACGTCGACGCGCCCGACCTGCCAGAACTCCTTGAGGTCGGGCGTGGTGGTGTCCTTGGCCCGCTCGGTGCCAAAGCCGGTGTAGCCGCGCTGGCCCTTGGCGCCAGGCTGGTGGAAGCGCTGCTTGGTCTCGCGCGGCAACTGGTAGAACGCGCGCGCGACCTGATAGGCCTGCTGGGTCAGCTCGGCGGAGATGCCGTAGTGGGACAGGGCGAAGAAGCCGGTGTCGGCCAGCGACTCGCCGACGCTGCGCACGAAGCGAGCGCGGGCGTCGGGGTCACCATGCCAGTCGCGAACATCGGCGACCGGGATCGAGGACTCGCTCATCCTCGTCAGATATCACGCCGCCCAGCGTGGGGTCACGACGGCTCGGCACGCACGAACGTGCCGAGCAGCTTGTCCTTGATGACGCCGGGAAATCCCAGCACCTGGTTGTGCATCGCGACGTAGACCCCGGGCGGCAGCAGCTGCACGGCGAGCAGCGCCTCGGTGAGATTCTGGATCGCGTCGGTCGAGCGCAGCTCGTAGGGGCGCATCGCGCCGGTGAAGACGACGGGGCGGCGCGGCGTGCCGCACAGCTCGACCAGCTTCTCGCCGGAGTGCTGCAAGCGGTCGGTGCCGTGGACGATCACCACGCCATCGGTGGCGCGCGCCATCGACTCGGCGGTCTCGGCGATCAGCGTGTGATCCTCGGCGGTCATCTCGAGGCTGTCCTTGTTCATGAGCTGGACCCGCAGGACCTCGACGCCGCGCAGCTCGAGCGACGCCAGCATCACGTCGAGCACCGAGACCTGGTTGGCCAGCACGCCCGACAGCTCGTCGTAGGTCTTCTCGATCGTGCCGCCGGTCGAGATGATCGCGATCTTCTTCTTCTGCATTCGAGGCGCTCAATAGTGAGGAGGAGGGTCGTTGGCGGGGCCGACCAAGGCGCCCTGCTCGACGTTGCGGCGAACCTCGGCGAGGTCCTGCTCGAGGGCATCGACCTTCCGGTACAGCGTGCGCAGGACCTCGTCGAGCGCGGCCAGCGCGCGGTCCTGATAGGCGACGCGGATCTCGAGATCCGTGACGGTGTCGGCGAGCGTATCGGCCATCGCCGGACGTTACAGGAAGTGCTGGACCAGGAAGAAGGCGCCCGCCGCCGCGCCTGCGCACAAGAGGATGACCACGATCAGCCCGAGGCTGCTCGAGGGAGGCCTGGGCAGCGGTAGATCGGTCGACCGCGCCGCGAGCGGCGAGGTCGGCCCCGTCGTACCTCGCGTCGCGTCGGTGCCGTAGGCGGCGGCGGCGTGGCGATACTCGGGCGTCTGCAGCGGATCGGCCACGCGCGGTTGCATCGCCCACGCCGGGGCGCCGGGCGGCGGGCCGTTGCCCAGCGCCACCGTCGACGCGCCCGGGGTCGCGCCCGCCTCGGCGGCGAGCACGGTCTGCGCCGGATACGGCTGCGACGACTGCGACGGCACGCCATGGGGCGTGGGCTGCGCGGCGTGGGGCTGCGACGGGTAGCCGGGTTGCGGCGGGTAGCCAGCCTGCGGGGTGTAGCCGGGTTGCGGCGGGTAGCCAGCCTGCGGGGTGTAGCCGGGCTGCACTGGCATCGACTGCGGCGTCGTGAGCGGCGGCGGCATCGTGTTGGGCGCCATCATCGGCGGCGGCGCGGTCGCCGAGCCGTAGCGGCTCGAGGCCGCGCTCGACACCTGGATCGGCAGCGCGGTGCCGATCATCGTGGCGTGCGGTCCGCCCATCGGCGGCGGCGAGCTCACCCGCGACGGCCGTTGCGACTGGGCCGACGGCATCGGCACCGGCCCCGACGACTGCACCGGCATCGCCGCCATCGGGCCTGAGGCCGGGACCGCCATCGGTGCAATCGGCACGTTGCCGGCGCTCGGACGATGATGGCGATGGGTGGGATGCGGCGACGGCGCGACCGGCAGGCCGGGCTGGGTCGGCACGTCGAGCGCGGCTGGGGCCGGGGGCGCCAGCGGCGGGTTCGACTGCGGGCGGGCCGGCGCGACGCTCGCGCCGAACATCACGGTCGCCTTGCGATCGCTAGGCACCGGCACCGACGACAGCACCGCGCCGTCGTCGACCATCAGGGTCTGAGCGGGCGCGGTCTGGGCCGCGGCTTGCTCCGACGGACGCGACACCCGCACGGTCGGCGGCCGGCTGTCGGGCTGCCCGCGAGGGCGGGCCGGCTCGACGAGCATCACGACGCTGTCGTGGCCGCCCTCGGCGACCTGCGGCGGTGCCGGCGTGACCGCGCCGCGCTTTTGCTGGAACGCCCAGTGGATCCACGCGGCGACGTCGGGCCCGGTCGCGCGCATCGACGGCACCCGCGCCACCAGCTCGAGGCCGGCGCGCATCTGCGCCGCGCTCTGGAAGCGACGCGCCGGCGACTTGGCCAGCGCCATCTGCACCCAGGCGTCGAGCTCGCGCGGCACCATCGTGTTGATCGACGAGGCTGGCGGCGGATCCCACGACGTCACGCGCTGCAGGATCTCCATGTCGTCACCGCCCGCGAAGAGCGGCTTGGCGGTGAGCAGCTCCCACGCGACCACGCCGACCGCGAACAGATCGCAGCGGGCGTCGAGGGTGCCCTGCAGCATCTCGGGCGCCATGTACGCGAACTTGCCCTTGAGCATGCCGCTCTGCGTGGACAGGGTCGCGGTCGAGCCCTTGGCGACGCCAAAGTCGACGATCTTCGCGCAGCCGTCCTCGCCGACGATGACGTTGGCCGGCGAGATGTCGCGGTGGACCAGCCCGAGCGCGCGGCCCTGCTCGTCGCGGAAGTTGTGCGCGTAGTCGAGCGCGTCGCAGACCTGGAACAGGATCTGGATCGCGATCGGCACCGGGACCGGCCCGACGGTGTTGTGGGCCTGGCGCAGCACCTCGCGCAGGTCGCGCCCGGCGATGAGCTCCATCGCGATGTAGTAGATGCCGTCGACTTTGCCCAGGTCGTAGGTCTGCGCGATGTTGGTGTGGCGCAGCTGCGCCGCGAGCCGGGCCTCGCGCACGAACGACTTCACGAACTCGGGATCCGAGGTCAGCCACGGCAACATGCGCTTGAGCGCGACCGGGCGCTCGAAGCCCTCGATGCCGGTCTGCTTGGCGCGATGCACGGTCGCCATGCCGCCGCGCCCCAGGCACTCGAAGAGCACGTAGGGCCCGAACGTCTCGGAAGGATCTTCGCGGCGCGGTTCGCGCGACATGTTTGGGTCGCCGGCGCGGTGTGCTGGAGAACACGCGGCGGGCGGCCCAGTCTCGCACGGAAGCGCGCGTCGAGCAGCTCCCGGCGTGGCTGTCCCGTGGTCCGACCGGGCGAACTTGCCCCGGTCTGGCGCCGAGACGATAATTGGCCTGATGTACCGCCTGCTCGGGGTCGCCGCTGCGGTCCTGATCGCCTGCCAAGACGACGTCGCGACGGGGTTTCCCGACGGTCTCGAGCCGCTCGAGGACAACACCGCGCCGGCGTTGCACAGCGGTGGCTCCGTCGAGGGCATCTTGTTCACGGGCTTCGACAACGATCCCAAGATCCTGCACGGCCGCGGGGTGATCCTGGCGTCCCCGGCGCGGGTGTGGGCCGCGGCCAAGGACCCCGAGCACCTCGCGGCGCGCTGCGAGACCGACCGCCACACCGTCGAGCTGGGCCTCGAGCCGCAGTACGAGCTGTCGTGGGAGTTCCACTACGAGGTCGACGAGGTCCTGACCGTCGCGTGGGACGAGCTGTGGCGCTTCGGCACCATCGAGGGCCGGCCCGATGCGCCGACGCTGGCGATGATCCGCTACCAGAAGGTCTTCGGCTCGGACTTCATCTCGCTCATCGAGGGCTCGATCCAGATCCGCGCGGCCGAGGGCGGCAACACCGAGGTCCAGCTCATCGAGCACCTGTCAGCGATCCGGGGCAGCCTCGACGTCATGCGCGGCTCGATGCGCCAGCGCTACCTCACGCTGGCGGCGGTGGCTCACGATCAGCCTGTGCCTGCCTGTCCGTGAGCGCGGCGCGCAGGCGGTCGGCGAAGTAGGCGATGCGGTCCTGGCCCCAGGTGGCGTAGTCGCCGACACGGAAGCTGGGGACGCCCCACAGCCCGGCGGCGTTGAGCTCGTTGGCAGCGTCGGTGGCCGTGACCCGCCAGGTCTCGTCGGCCAGCGCCTCGCGGGCCTCGTTCCAGTCGAGGCCGGCGCGCTCGACGATCGTGCGCAGGTCGAGGTAGCTGGCGAGATCGAGCGCCTCGCTCCACACGCCGCGCGCCGCCGACTCGACGAAGGCCATCGCGAGCTTGGGGTCGCGCCCGAGCAAGCGGTACGTGATCGCCATGGCGTGATCGACGCCCTTGCCCAGCGGGTCGGCGAGGTTGCCGAACGCGACGCCGAGCCGGTCGGCCTCGCGCTTGGCGTCGCGCGCGAGGTAGAGCTGCTTGACGCGCGGCATGGGCAGGCCGCGCGTCACCATCGGTAGCACCGGGCGCAGGCGGATCTCGAAGCCGACGTCGGCGGCGGCGGCCTTGAGCTGGGCGAGCGCGAGGTACGAGTAGGGCGAGCGGAACGAGAACCAGAAGTCGACGACCGGCGGGCCCGGCGGCAGCGCGATCTTGTCGGCCACGTAGTCGGTGCGGCGCTGGAGCACGGGATGCGGCGGCTTGATCCCGGTATCGGCCTGGAGCCGGGCCTCGAGATAGCTCAGGCGATCGATGCCGACGTACCAGTCGCCGCCGTAGTGAAACGAGCCGGGCAGGTAGTGGCCGGCGTTGCGCAGCTTGCCGTAGGCGGTGGCGAGGAAGGGCGCGACCGAGCCCGACTGCTCGTTGCCGTGCTTGCCCATGAGCAAGACGATCTCCTTGGGATCGCTCGACCACACCGACTTGGCCAGCTCGAGCGCGAGGCGGAGCTGCTCGACGTCGGGCCGCGCGATCATCAGGACCTGGGCCGCCTTGCGCAGGATGTTGGGCTCGGCCGGCTTCTTGCCGTGGAAGGCGAGATCGAAGCGGCGCGCGGTCTCGTGGGCGTCGCGCAGCGCGAACTGCTCGCGCAGCACGGGCGCCGGATCGACGTCGCTGGTCGGCGCCGAGACCAGGTGGAAGTGGATCGGCACCTGGTAGGTCTCGAACAGCCGCTGCGCAGCCTGGGCCGCGAGGTAGCTCGCGGGATCGCCGATGTCGAAGTAAAACTCGATGGCGCGATCGGCGCCGGTGACGCGGCGCTTGAGGTCGGCGAGCGTGTGGCGGGCGCCGTCAGCACTGAGGAAGGCGCCGATGGCGGCGCCGCGAAGACGAGAGCGAAGGGTCATGGCGAGTGGATCTCCTCGACGCGGTGGTCGGGATCGGCAGCGATCTCGGCGTCGGTCAGGGGCACGGTGCGGAGCTCGGCGCGCGCGAACGCCCCGAGCTGGTCGCGATACCACGGCGAGGCGGGATCGCTGGAGTTGCCGTAGGTGAGAAGCGCGCGGACGGTGCGACCGGCCGGCGTGAGCTCGACGGCGAGCAGGTAACTCGAGCCGAAGTTGACCGGCGCGGTGCCGGCGGCCGGGGCCCGCGGCAGGAGCGTGGCGTTGAAGCTGTTCCAGGTCACGACGTTGGCGACGCCGTCGCTGTCGGTGCCGCCCGGGATGGGCAGCTCGCCGGCCGGACCGACCGCGCGCTGGACGTCACCGAGCGGGACGTCGAGGGCGAGGTGCTGCTGCTCGAGCTCGGCGGCGGCGCCGCTGAGGGCGGCGCGGATCGCGTCGGGTGTGACGGTGAGCCCGTCGGGCGTGAGGTGCGGGGCCTGGCGATCGAAGGCGTGGGCCCACGGGATCGTGCCGGCGGGCGCGAGGCGGGCCATCACCTTGCGCCACAGCACCGGGCCCCGGCTGTCGACGGCGAAGCGGCCGTCCCAGCGGGCCAGCACCGCGCAGGCGTTGCTCCGCGGCGTCGTCTTTCGTCCGGGTTTCGGACAGACCGCGAGGACGTCGTCGCGCAAGCGATCGGCGACCAGCGAGCGGTTCGACAGCATCGCCGCGGCGGCCTCGTCGAGGGTGAAGCGATCGTCGGCGCCGGCCGCGCCGCTGCCGGGCTCGAGCAGCGCGAGGTTCTCGAGCGTGCGGACCGACGGGCGGGTGGCGTCGTCGCCGTACAGCGGCGAGCGCGGCGCGAGGGTCTCGGGCGCGGCCAGGTTGGTGAAGCGGTAGCTGTCGTTGGCGTTCATGACGAAGTCGCGGCGCAGCACCCGGGGCGCCGCCGCGATCGGAAACGCCCCGGGCCCGCGGGGATCATCGTCGGGCAGGTCGTTGATCGGGTCGCTGCCGTCGACGATCACCAGGCCTTGCCGCCAGGCCTCCTCGAGAGGCGGCGCGACCTTGCGCAGGAACCGCCAGGCGCCCAGGGCATCGTCGCCCAGCGCCGGCACCCGGGCACCGTCGACGAACAGGACCTCGCCGGTGGCGTCGGCGTAGGTGGTCGTGACGAACGGCGTGCCGTGCAGCGCGAGCGCGTCCTCGAAGTCGCCCCGGCTCTGGGCCCGCGCGATCGCCAGGTACTGGTCGAGGGCGAGGGTGCCGCCGATCGCGACGTCACGCACCGTGAAGGCGTGACCACCCGGGCCGTCCCAGGGCGACGACGGGGTCACCAGCATCGGGCCGACCGCGCTGCGGTACAGGGTGTGGCGCTCGCTGACCAGCGTGCCGTCGGCGCCGCGCACCGCGATCGAGTAGATCGCGGGCGTGATCGCGAGGGTGTCGTCGCCGTGGCGGTAGCGCAGGGCGCTGTGATCCGACAGCGCGACCCGGTACAGGATCATGTGCGTCGACGCCGAGAACGTGTGGGTCCAGGCGTGATGGGCGGTGGTGCCGATCTGGATGCCGGGCACGCCGATGAGCGAGCCGCCGTAGACGTCGAGATCGCCGGGGATGGTGAGCTGGGCCTCGTGGAACAGCAGGTCGCCCTCCCACGGGAAGTGGGGGTTGCCGACGAGGATCGCGCCGCCCGAGGCGGTGCGCTCGCCGCCGATGGCCCAGGCGTTGGAGGCGCCGCGCCGTTGGTCCGGGGGCGCGATCGACGCGCCGGCGCCGCCGCCGGGCTGGGCCGCCGCGATCGCGCTCTCGAGGAAGTGCGACGACGCCAGCGACTGCAGCGACAGCGCGTAGGCCGCGACGTCGGCGGCGGTGATGGGCACCAGCCAGGCGGCGTCGCGACAGGCGGCCGGGCGCTGGGCCGGCGCCAACTGGGCCAGGGCGAGGTCGTAGCCGGCGGCGTAGCCGGCCAGCATCGCGCGGGTCTCGGCCGACATCGACGGCAAGAGCTGCTCGGCGCGGGCGCGGTATCCCAGGTGCAGGTTGGCCAGGTCGCTCGCGACGTGGGCGTCGCCGTCGCCGCGGCCCAGGTAGCGCGCGCGCTCGCCTCGGACCCGCACGACGCTGTCGGCGATCTCGCACAGGTGGGCCCGGGCCTGGGCGTAGCCCTGGCCCAAGCCGAGCCCGCCCACGTCGGTGGCGACGACGTGGGGCACGCCGTGGCTGGTCCAGTGGATCGTGGCCCGGAACCCCTGGGCGGCGACGGTCGCGGGCTCGACCGGAGCGCTGGTGGCGGGTCGCGACGTGGCTGAGGGGCCGCACGCGGCGATCAAGATCGGGATGACGACGAGGCCCAAGCGCGGCATGGCGCGCACTATATACTCGACGGCCGCGGGTGCTCGGTGGCACTCGCCGCCGCGCAGCTGGGTGACGGCGTGGTAGGTAACCCGGCCGTGCCGACCGACGATCCCACGCCGCTCATCGCGCTCCTCGAGGCGTTGGCCGACGATCCGGCCAAGGTCGCCGAGCTCACCGACGACGAGCGCCGCCGGCTGATGGTCGCGGCTGGTCGGCTGTCGCGCCCCGATCGCTACGCGCGCAAGGCGATGCGGCGTAGCCTGTCGAAGAAGTCGGACCAGGCGGTGAAGTCGGCCGACCGCGCGATCCTCGAGGGCAGCGGCATCCGCGCGCTGCGCAAGCTGCCGATCTTCGCGAGCCTGGGCGCGGTCCCGCAGCTGCCGCCCCCCGAGCTCATCGACGATCTCGCGCACGCCGGTGACGACGACGAGGCCGCCTGGGCCGCGGCCGAGGCCCGTCGCGACGACGACGCGCCCCGCCGGGTGACCGAGTCGCGCAACTGCTACGTCTGCAAGACCGAGTTCTTCGAGCTGCATCCGTTCTACGACGCGATGTGTCCGGCCTGCGCGGCCGAGAACTGGGACAAGCGCAACCAGAGCTTCGACCTGCGCGGGCGGGTCGCGCTGGTCACCGGCGCGCGCGTGAAGATCGGCGCGCAGATCGCGCTCAAGCTCCTGCGCGCCGGCGCCGAGACCATCATCGTGACCCGGTTTCCCGTCGACGCGGCGCGCCGGTTCGCGGCCGAGCCCGACGGCGAGGAGCTGGCGACCCGGACCCACATCTACGGCTGCGACCTGCGCCACACCCCGTCGGTCGAGGCGCTGTGCGCGCACCTGTGCGAGACCCTGCCGCGCCTCGACGTCCTGATCAACAACGCGTGCCAGACCGTGCGGCGGCCCAGCGGCTTTTACGATCACCTGCTCGCCGGCGAGGCGGTCGGTCCCGACGACGTCGGTCCGCGCGAGCGCGCGATGCTGGCCCGCTGGTGGGGCTTGCGCGGCGACGACGGCGGCGGCCAGCGCGCGCTCGGCGCGGGTGCAGCGCTCACCGCCAAGGGCGGCGAGCCGGCCGGGCTGTGGCGCTCGGCGGTGCTATCGCAGGTGCCGCTGCTCGCCGAGGATCTCGAGCGCGGCACCCACCTCTACCCGACCGGGCGCCTCGACGCCGACTTGCAGCAGGTCGATCTGCGCGACTTCAACTCGTGGCGGATGACGCTGGCCGAGGTGCCGACCGCCGAGCTGCTCGAGGTGCAGCTGGTCAACGCGATCGCGCCCTTCGTGCTCAACGCGCGCTGCAAGCCGCTGCTGGCCGCGGTGCCGACCCGCGACGCCCACGTCGTCAACGTGTCGGCGATGGAGGGCCAGTTCTACCGCCGCTTCAAGACCGAGAAGCACCCGCACACCAACATGGCGAAGGCCGCGCTCAACATGCTGACGCGGACCTCGGCCGCCGACTACGTGCGCGACGGCATCTACATGAACGCCGTCGACACCGGCTGGGTCACCGACGAGGATCCCGCCTCGATCGCGGCCCGCAAGGTCGCGGTCCACGGCTTCCATCCGCCCCTCGACATCGTCGACGGCGCCGCCCGCGTGCTCGACCCAGTCTTCGACGGCCACCGCACCGGCAAGCACCTGTGGGGCCGCTTCCTGAAGGACTACCGCGACGCGCCCTGGTGACGTCAGGGCAGGCGAGGAGCAAAGCCACGTGCATCGACCCCCTGCGTCGTCGGCATATCGCGCTCGTATCGCGCTAGTAGAGCCGGGTACGGGACCAGCAGCGGCCCGCATCAAGTTGGTAGCCTCCGAAGGATCGTCGCAGGCCAGGAGGGTGATCGTCAGTGCGATGAGCAAACGGTCATGGGATCCTCACGATGCGACCGCCGCCGTCGTCATTGAGGACGAGCACCGAGGTGTCGTCGCGGCGCAGCGTCATGTTTGGCCGCAGGTCGAGCCGACAACGCTCGCCCCGCGCGAAGTGCGTGCCGTCGTCGGTGAAGGCTTGGACCCAGCCGCCGTCGACGTCGAAGTACACGATCGCGCCCGCGCCGGCTCGGGTGCCGGCGATGCTGAGACCGCCGGCGCGGGCGATGGTCACCAGCGGGGTGTGGGGCAGCCGCGCGATGAAGCCGTCTTGGGTGCCGCCCATCGTCTGCGGGTACCCGGTCCAATAGGAGTAGCGCTGGGCGCCGGCCTCGGTGAATCCCAGCTCGATGCCACGCTGACTGGCGGAGACCGGCGTGCTGCCGTGATCGGTGACCCCATCGCCGGCGTCGATCACCGCGACACCGGTGGTCCCGCAGGCGAAACAGATGCCCACAGGACTCAGCACGTTGGTCGCGAGGGCGGCCGTTCCATCGGCAAAGCCGGTCGCCGGACCGACCGGCGTCGCGTTCACCAACGTCGTCGTGGCGGTGCCCGTGGGGACGCCGTTGTGATCCAGATGGGCGACCGTGACGTCGATCTCATGGGGGCGCTCGGGATAGGACACCGGGCGCGTCCTGTACCAGACCGCGCGAAAGCCCTGCCCCGGCTCGCCGATCAGGCCGCCCAGCTGGGCGCCGCTTGAGGGCAAGCTCCGCTCGGCGCCATCGATCGCACCGGCCACCGTGAGGGGTTGTACGAACCAGCTTCCGCCCTCCATGACCGACGCCAGCCACACCGTGGTACCCTCGACGGCGAGCCGCGGCTCGAAGCGCATGCCGGGGAGCGACTGCGGCGCGGCAAGCACGGTGCCGTCATAGGCCACCGCGGTCCACCACACCTGACGCGTCGTCGGCGTGGTGTCGTACGCGATGATCCAACCGATGCCGGTGTCGACCACGGCGCGGCGGTACTGCTGCTGACCGGCGTTGGTGTACGCGAAGCTCGCGATCGGAGGTTCACAGGCTACCTGCGCGCCGTCGGGGGTTGGGTCGACCGCCGGTGCGTCGGCCGGCGTGGCGTCGACCGCCGGTGCGTCGGCCACGGGTGCATCGGCTGGCGTTGCGTCGACCTCGGGTGCATCGGCCCGTGTTGCATCGACCGCGGTTGCGTCCGTCGACACGGCGTCGGGTGGCGGCGTGGCGTCGTGGCGTCGACCCCAGGATCGGACCGATCACACGCGGCCACCAGGATAGCTGTCAAAGCCCAATTCGGCGCACGACCATCAGTGGCCGTCCGGCCGCCGGACGTTCAAGCGCGGCTTACCCAGGCGTGAGATTGCCGGCGCCTGCCGGTGTCATGCTGCGCATGCTGCGCGGGTGCGCATCCTGGTGGTCGAAGACGAGCCGCGCGGTCGCGATGGGGTTCGCTGGTGCTGCACGCGGTCTGACCGGGCGCTGAGCGGTGCTCCACGTCCCGGCGGCGTGAATCCGGTCAGTGGCTGAAACCGGCGCCCAGCGCCAGCTCGTGGCCGCAGATCGCGAGCGTGTAGGCGGCGGGCAGCTGCGCCGAGCGCGTCGAGCCGCCGACCCAGATCCAGTAGAGCGTGCGCGGCTTGACGGCGGTCACCAAGAGCTCGCCGGTGACCAGCTGCACCGGGCGGCCCATCGGATCGTCGGCGTGGTCGGCCTCGAAGACGAACAGATCGAGATCGGCGGAGGTGCCGGGCCAGCGGGCGCGCAGCTCGAGCAGGTTGGTGCCCTGGCCGGTGTAGACCGCAAAGGTGTCGCGGTCGTGGTAGTCGTCGCCGGCCGTCGCGACATCGGCCGATACCCCGTCGATGAGCTGGCGTCCGCCCGACGACACCGCGAGCTTGGTCAGCTCGGGCGCGTCGGTGGATAGCGCGGTGAGGCTGGTCAGGAGCGCCGGTTCGGTGCGCACGCTGACCACGTCGTTGGCGCGGTTGCCGGCCGCGCGCTCGTCGGCCTCGTGGTAGTCGCCCCGGGGGTCGCCCGCGATCGGGCAGCGGAGCGCGGGATCGTCGTCGACGATCTCGATCTGGTACGGCACCGCGGCGCTGGCGCTGCCCTGAGCCTCGACGACGAGGGTGTGGGAGCCGGCGGCCAGCGGCAGCACGATCACGCCGAGGCCACCGACCACGCGCCCGGTCGCGATCCGGCCGCTGGCGTTGTTCACGATCAGATCGACCCGGGTGAGCGCGCTAGCGCCAGGCGCGACCAGCCGCACCACCGCGTTGCCGCCCAGCGTGACCGCGATCTCGTACTGGTCGACGTCGAGAAACCTGCCGCCGGGATGATCGATCTCGATCGCGCCGCAGATCGCGACGGGACCCACTCCACGCGCGAGCCCGGTCGGCTCGGCCGAGGTGCCGTTGCGAGGGTCGTGCAGCTCGCGGTAGCAAGGGTCGTTGACGGCGTCGCCGCGGTTGCTGTCTTGCACGGCGGCAGCGTCGACGCCCGACGGGCTGTCGTCGCTCGCGCCACCGCACGCGGCGAGCGCCACGACGACGCCGATGCCGACGGTGAGCGCGAGGTTACGACGTGGCGGCATGAGTCGATCCAGCACGGTAGCCTCCGTGCCATCGAGTGTCCAGCCGCCGGCGGTGAGCGCGCGATCGGGCGCACATCGGTATACTCGCGACCCTCATGCGCGCCTTGTCTGTGATCGCTCTCATCGCCGCGACCGGCTCGGCCGCCGCCGCGGATCCGCTCGAGCTGGGCGGCTTCTTCGGTCCGCGCCGCTTCGCCGACGACGTCGTGCTCGGCTCGAAGGGCGAGGGCGAGACCTACCTGTCGAGCTCGGTCGTGCTCGGGCCGCGGCTGTCGGCGTCGATCACGTCGTGGTTCACCGGCGAGCTCGAGCTGGCGGTGTCGCCGGCGACGACGGCCAAGTACGACGTGAGCGTGTTCTGGCTACAGCCGCGCGTGCTGTTTCGCGTGACGCCGTTCGCCGGCCATCGCCTGCGGCCGTTCATCGGGCTGGGCGGCGGCATGGCGACGGCGCTGTCGAGCAAGCGCGGCATCTACGACACCAGCGTGACCGGCGAGGGCTTCATGGCCGCGGGCGGCGTCTTCAACCCGGGCCGCGGCCTGCGGCTGCGCCTCGACCTCCGCATCGGCGTGTTGCCGGCGCGCGCCTCGTCGGAGTTGCCGACGAGCTTCGAGGGCGAAGTGCTGCTGGGCGTGTCGTTCCCGCTCCAGAAGGACAAGCCGAAGGTCGTCGACGCGCGCCCGGTCCTGGGCCCCGACGAGGTCGACACCGACGCGGACGGCTACGGAGACGCCGTCGACCAGTGTCCGGCCCGCGCCGAAGATCACGACGGCTTCGAGGACAAGGACGGCTGTCCGGACATCGACAACGATCTCGATCAGGTGCTCGACATCGTCGACAAGTGCAGCAACGTGGCCGAGACCTACAACGGCTTCGAGGATGACGACGGCTGTCCCGACCTGGTGCCGCCGGAGGTCGACGGCGTGATCGGCACGATCGAGGGCCTGCTGTACGGCGAAGGCGACACCGAGGTCCGCAAGAGCGCAGACGGCGGCCTCGACAAGCTGGCGGCGGTGCTCAAGAAGTATCCGTCGGTGCGGGTGATCCTGATCGGCCACACCGACGACCGCGAGGCGGTCCCGGCCCCGGTCGAGGCGGCGCCGGTGCTCGAGGGTGAAGACCCGCCGCCGGCCCCGCCGGTGAGCGATCCGGCCGATCTGGCCCGCGAGCTGGGTCAGTCCCGCGCGCGCGGCGTGCGCGACGCGCTGGTGAAGCGCGGGCTGCTGCGCGGCCGGTTCGTCGTCGACAGCTTGGGCGCCGAGCTGCCGGTGTCCGACAACGACAAGCCGCGCGGCCGGCTGCGCAACCGCCGGGTCGAGGTGAAGCTGTACGTGCCGAAGCGCTCGCTTCAATAGCGGGGCGAGAACACCATCGTCGTCGAGGTGTGGGTCATGGCTCCCAGCGCGAGCCGGCCCAGGGCCCGGCCGGGCCAGGCCAGCGCGTGCCCGAGCCACGACGGCGCGGCGCGGGCCAGCTCCTCGCCGTAGATGGTTGGCCCATGGCGCTGCTCGATCAGCTCGAGCCCGGCGTGGCGCGCCAACGCATGGTAACGGTGGGCGCGCCGCTGCCAGCTCTTGTACTCGCCGCGATCGCGCAGGTACTGCCGGCCCAGCCCGACGACGGTGTACTCGCGCTGGATGACCACGCCGTCAGGCCGCAGCCGTTCGCGCACCCGCTGGTAGACCCGCGCCAGCTCGTCCTCCTCGAGGTACATGCACACCGCGCCCAGGTGGACCAGGTCGACCTCGGCGAAGCGATCGTAGTCGCGCAGATCGCCGCGCTCGGCCCGCGCCGAGGGATGCCCGGTGGCGCGCAGCCGGGCCTGGGCCTGGGCGACGAAGCCGGGCGCGAAGTCGACCGCGGTGAGATCGGCGCACATCGGCGCGAGCTGCGCCGCGAAGTCACCGAAGCCGCAGCCTAGATCGACCGCGCGCAGCGGTCGCGGCGGCCCGCGCCGCGCGACCAGCCGCAAGGTCCACGCCTGCAATCGTCGACGGAGCCAGGCCTCCTTACCGGCCCAGGTCTGGAAGGGTGACACGGTGAGCGCGTCGCTGGGGTCGCGCGAGACTCGGTCCCAGTAGCCGTTGACGTCCATGCCCGTGAGCAGTGCAGTGCGCGCGCCACCGCGGTTACGCACCGGCGCGTGCGGGCGCTCACGCGATCGTGGTGAGGATCGAACCGATCGGTCCGGAAACCGGACAGCCTGCCAGGCCGGTCACGTCAGCCGGATGGCAGGACACGGAAACCCACCTGGTCGGCGCGGTGGCTTGTCCTCGGAGGCCCTCGGCAGGTCGCTAGCGCTCGCCGCCGCCGCCGTCGACCTGCTCAGTCTCGACGAGCAAGTACAAGATCCGCAGGAAGTTGGTGCGCGCGTCGGCCGAGCGGACCCGGCCCAGCAGGTCGCCCACCGTCGCGCGCCCGTCGCACAGCCCGTGGACGCGCGCCACCGCTTCGCCCAGGCCGAACTCGTGGAGCCCCTCGCCGTGGCCGCGCCGGGTCAGCCGCGCGCCGCTGCGCTGGCTGGCCCAGTCGTCGATGAACGCGACGTCGAGCGCGGCGGCACCCTGGCCGAGGATGAGGTTGGCGTCGAGATGCAGCGGCTTGACCTGGAACGGGTTGGCGCGCCCGGCGAACCAGCGGTAGCGGCCCTTGGGCCACGTACACACGTCGACGAGCTTGGCGCTGACCTGCTGCGAGAGCAGGCGATAGGCGTCGAGGGCGCGGATGAGCCCGAGGCCGACCAGGGTGTCGGCGAGCCGGCCGCCGAAGTGCGGCATGACCGCGACCGCGCGGGCCAACGCCTGCGGCGTCAGCGCACCTTGCCCGACCAGATACTCGCCGAAGCGCTCGCTGTTGACGTTGGACGACACGAACTGCGGGTGGCCGTCGCCGAGGTAGGCCTCCTTGAGGATGCCGGCACGACCCTCGAGGACCAGGAGGCCGGTGGCGCGCTCGCTGACGAAGCGGTGCAGGAGCCGGATCGCCGAGATCGTGCGCAGGTCGCCGACCTCGGTCGGGGCCGGACGCGGCCCGCGCTCGAGGGGCGGCGGCTCGGTCTCGACGACCATGTCGTGGGACGGCTCGTCCTCGACGACCTCGTCGGGCGTCCCGCGCGACACCCCGGCGATGAACTCGGCGCGCGCGACCTTGCGATCGCGCATCGCGCGGGCCTGACTCATCTTCGTCGACGGCCCCGACAGGGTCGCGATCTCGTCGTGGACGGTGCGGACGATCGCGCTGTCGTCCATCGACGGTGCGGTCCGGACCCGGGCCACGAAGGCGGCGAGGTCGCGGGCGTCGGGGCGACCGTTGCGATGCAGCCAGCCGGTCAGCGCGTCGCGCATGTCGCCGGCGCTGGCGAAGCGCTCCTCGGGCCGACGCATCAGCGCCTTCTCGGCGATGATCCGGAGCTCGGTCGGCACGTCGGCGCTGTACTTCTCGAGGCGCTCGAGGTTGGCGTCGCGCACCATCAGCAGCACGTCGAGGTCGCTGGGCGCCGAGAACAGGCGGCGGGCCATCGCCATCTCGGCGAGCACGATCCCGAGGGAGAACACGTCGCTGCGACCGTCGAGCTCGGCGCCCGACACCTGCTCGGGCGACATGTAGCCGTACTTGCCCTTGAGCATGCCGGCTTCGGTCTTGTGGGTCTGCTCGGCAGCGCGCGCGATGCCGAAGTCGGTGAGCTTGACGTCGCCGCGCCGCGACACCAGCACGTTGCCGGGCGAGACGTCGCGGTGGACCAGGCCGAGCGGCTGCCCGTCGGTGGCCAGGGCGTGGTGGGCGTAGTCGAGGGCGTCGAGGACGTCGCGGGCGATCAACGCCGCCAGGTGCGCGGGCAGGCGGATCTGGGTGCGCGCGCACTCGCGCAACAGGCCCAGCACGTCGATGCCGTCGACGTACTGCATCGCGATGTACGGCGTGTCGGCGTCGGTGCCCAGCTCGAAGACATGCACGATGTTGGGGTGATCGAGCTGCGCGGTGAGGCGCGCCTCGTCGAGGAACATCTGGATGAAGGCGGGATCGGCGGCGAGGTGCGGCAAGATCTTCTTGAGCACCACCAGCTTCTCGAAGCCGTGCTCGCCGGCGGCCTTGGCCTTGAACAGCTCGGCCATGCCGCCGACCGCCAGGCGCTCGAGCACCTGATACTTACCGACGGTGGCCGGGACCGCACGCATGGCCTGGAGGATATACCCCGGCGTCCGGGGTGCAGTTACGCACGGGGTAGCGAGTCGCGGTCGAATCGATTGGTCGAACCGCGCGCTAGAAGCTGTCTTTCCAGCGCCGCAGCGCGCCGAAGACCGCGGCGGGATCGTCGGGGTCGGTGGTGGCGTCGTGGGCCACCGCGGCCGCGGCGACGACCGGATCGTCGACGCGCAGGAACGGATTGGTCGCGCGCTCGTCGGCCAGAAGCGACGGGGTGGTCGGCCGATCGGCCTCACGCGCGGCGGCCACCGCGGCAGCACGCGCGGCCACCGCGGCCGACTCGGGCTCGACCGCAGCCGCGAACTTCAGGTTCGACGCGGTGTACTCGTGGCCGAAGTAGACCTTGGTGGCCTCGGGCAGCGCGGCCAGCTTGGCCAGCGACGCCTGCATCTGCGGCGGCGTGCCCTCGAACATCCGGCCGCAGCCGGCGCCGAACAGGGTGTCGCCGGTGAACACCGCGTGCTCGGCCTCGATCCAGAAGCTGATCGCGCCGCTGGTGTGGCCGGGGTTGTGGATGATGCGCGCGGTCCGCGAGCCGAGCGTCACCGAGTCACCATCGCCGACGGCCTGGGTGATCTGCGGGATGCGCTCGCGATCGCTGTGGTGGCCGACCACCGCCAGCGACGGATCGGCGGCCAGCAGGTCCTTCACGCCGCCGACGTGATCGGGGTGGTGATGGGTGGCCCAGATCGCCACCAGCGTGGTGCCGGCGGCCTCGACCGCGGCCAGCACCGGCGCGGCCTCCCCGGGATCGACGATCGCGGCGGTGTCGGTGTCGTCGTCGATCACCAGATAGGCGTAGTTGTCCCTGAAGCAAGGTACGGGGAGGATGCGCACGGGCGCGACCGTAGCGTGGTTCCGACGCGTGTGTGAGCGCGCAGCTGAGGTAGGGTCCGCGCATGTCGACGATGCGCGCGGTCAGGTTGCGCGAGCACGGTGGTCCCGAGGTGCTCCGCGTCGAGGAGGTGGCCCTGCCGGTATCCCGCGCGATTTTCGGCAAGGTCGTCCTCGCGGTGGCGCCGTGACCTGCGTCGAGCTGCGCGGATTGGGCAAGGACTTCGGGGCCCGCACCGCGGTCCACGCGGTCGATCTCGACGTGCCGACCGGCGTGATCTACGGCTTGCTCGGCCCCAACGGCGCCGGCAAGACCACCACGATCTCGATGCTGGCTGGCGTGGTGGTGCCGAGCCGCGGCAAGGCCACCGTCGCCGGGCATCAGGTGGGCGCCGCCGGCGGCGCGGCCAAGCGCGCCATCGGCCTGTGTCCGCAAGATCTGGCGCTGTACGAGGAGTTGACGCCGATGCAGAACCTGGCGTTCTTCGGGGCGATGTACCAGCTGCGCGGCAACGCCCTCGATCGCGCGATCGGGTTCGCCCTCGAGGTCGCCGGCCTCGCCGACCGCAACCACGATCCGGTCAAGACCTTCTCGGGCGGCATGAAGCGACGCCTCAACCTGGCCGCCGCGATCCTGCACACGCCGACCTTGCTCATCCTCGACGAGCCGACCGTCGGGGTCGATCCCCAGAGCCGGCACCACATCTTCGACGCGATCCGCGGGCTGCGCGACGACGGCATGACCATCCTCTACACCAGCCACTATCTCGAGGAGGTCGAGGAGCTGTGCGAGCGCGTCGCGATCATGGATCACGGCGAGGTGGTCGCGCAGGGCACGTTGCCCGAGCTGGTCGCGCGCCACGGCGGTGCGCCGGTGCTCGAGCTCGAGCTGCGCGGCCACGACTCCGCGCTCCTGGCGGCCCGCGCGCTGGCGGCCCGCCACGGTCCGATCGAGGGGACGCCCACGTTGCTGCGCTTGCCGCGCCCCGAGTCGCTGGGTCCGTTGCTCACCGACGTCGAGCGCGCCGGGGCTCACGTGGTGCGGGTGACCGCTCACGCCGCCGATCTCGAGTCGGTCTTCATGGCGCTCACCGGCCACACGCTGAGGGATTGATGCTCTTCGCCGCGATCAAGAAAGACACGCAGCTCCTCCTCCGCGATCGGAGCGCGATGGTGACGATGTTCCTCCTGCCGATCGCGTTCATCGCGGTGTTCGGCTCGATCTTCGGCGGCGGCGGCGACTCGCCCCGCACGCTCGCGGTCTACGCCGCGCCGGCCTCGCCTCGCGCCCTCGCGACGGCCGACGTGCTGACTCACGCCGACATGTTCACGATCGCCCTCGCCGAGTCACCGGCCGCGGCCCGCGCGATGGTCGCCTCGAAGCGGGCCGACGCCGCGGTCATCCTCGACGCCGACTTCGACCCCGGGGCCGGCCACCCCGGAGAGCTCTCGATCGATCTGGCGGCGCCGATCCAGGTGCGGGCGCCCATCACCGGCGCGGTGCAGTCCATCGTCGCGCGCGCGGTGTTCCCGCCGGCGCCCGGCGCCGACGCTCCGGTCATCGTGGCCGCGACGCCGCCCGGCATCCGCGGCGCGCTCCGCAACGTCACGGCGTTCCAATTCACGGTGCCGGGCAACGCCGTGCTGTTCGGCTTCTTCCTCGCGCTCACCGTCGGCCTGTCCTTCACCGAGGAGCGCAAGTGGGGCACCTGGCGTCGCATCCTGGCCGCCCCGGTCGCGCGCTCGACCATCTTGCTGGCCAAGCTGGTGCCGTACTTCCTCATGGGGCTGGTCCAGTTCGGGTTCCTGTTCGGCCTCGGGATCGTCGGCTTCGGCATGCGGGTCGGCGGGAGCCCGCTCGCCCTGGTCGCGCTCACCGTCGCGGTGGTGCTGTGCGCGGTGTCGCTCGGCCTGGTGGTGGCCGTGGTCGGCGGCAGCGAGCGCCGCATGGGCAGCATCGGCTCGTTGAGCCTGTTGGTGATGGGCCTCCTGGGCGGCGCGATGGTGCCGCGGGCCGCGATGCCGCCGACCTTGCAGGCGATCGGCCTCTCGGTGCCGCACAGCTGGGCCCTCGACGGCTACCTCATCGTGTTGGTGCGCGACGGCGCGGGCATCGCCGACATCTTGCCGCAGCTGGGCGCGCTCCTCGGGTTCGCGGTGCTGTTCGCCGGCTTCGGGATCGCGCGCTTCCGCTTCGAGCGTTAGCGGGCCGCGCGAGCGTTAGGGTCCGCGAATGGACAAGTCGATCGAGGATCGCGGTCGAGGCGCCCGGAGGGCAAGGCGACGGTGAGGACCGCAGGGGAGCATCCTCGACGGATGTGATCCGAGGACCGGAACCGGCAACGCAGCCAGCCGGGATGGATCGGCCGCGAGAACGGTCGACTTGTTCATTCGCGGGCCCTAAGGGTCCGCGAATGGACAAGTCGATCGAGGATCGCGGTCGAGGCGCTCGGAGGGCAAGGCGACGGTGAGGACCGCAGGGGAGCATCCTCGACGGAGGTGA
>Ga0209591_10001821_pt1 | contig 25991 bp, 24 predicted proteins | sample MAT01_FD_187207 | JGI IMG/M metagenome (GOLD analysis project Ga0209591, IMG submission 187207) | Freshwater microbial communities from Lake Fryxell liftoff mats and glacier meltwater in Antarctica - MAT-01 (SPAdes) (version 2) | ecosystem: Environmental > Aquatic > Freshwater > Ice > Liftoff... | reverse complement strand
AAATCATGTATTGAGACCACAATAGTTGGTCTCAAAAAACTGGTTTAGATGAATTGAGACAGTGGGAGTGTATTTTATTTAATGATAAATGATTTTCCTTCATCTTCTTTCTTCACAATAAGAAAAGGGAGTTGGTCAGAAATTTTTGCACCACTCATTACAGTGTTTACCTGGGCGCTGTTGGCTAAGTAAATTTTTGTGCCTTCCGGAAACTGATAATTTTTACTGCCGTATGAGCCAAAAAAATAACCGGCGGTTCCGTTTCCTTTTTCATCTGGTCGGTAGGTAATCATGGTAATTTTTTTTGGCAACAGATTGTTGTTTTTTAATTTAAACGAAACCAATACTAGTTTGGGTGAATCCGATTTTTGTGCCTGACAAATAAAGCTGCCTGTAAAAACCAGGAAAATTGCGAGAATGATTTTTTTCATGACCTTGATTTTTGTAGTTAAACGATTTGTTTTATCAAAGATGAGGTCATGTGAGGGTGGCAGTCGCTGCAAATGATGATATGAGACGAAGTAAGATGGACTTAAATAAATGGGAATCGGCTCAAATTATGTTTGATGCGACTTAAAATTTATTTAAAGCTGATTAATTAAGCGGATAGACCAAAATATTAAGTTGCTGTTTCTTTCCAATCTTTTGGGCTTACGCCGGTTGCCTTTTTAAAAGCCCGGTTAAAAGTTGCCTTGCTGTTAAAGCCGCAATCATAAGCAATGCCTAATAATGTTTGTGTTTTTTGCTCTCCGGTTTTCAGTTTTTCTTTTACTGCTTCAATGCGGTAGAAATTGATGAAATCATTGAAGTTGAGCTGGAAGCCCTGGTTGATGGCTTTGGAAATAATGGTAGGATTTGTTTTTAATTGCTTAGCAACCTGTGTCAGTGATAATTCGGGGTCTTCATATGCTTTGCCTTGTTGAATGAATTGTAAAATTTTGGACTTCCATTCTGCAACCAATGTTTCATCTTCTTTACCGGCGGCAGGTATTTTTGTATCAATGGATATTATTTCTGCATCTTCTATAAAACTATTTTGCTGGTTTAGGTTGAAAGATTGCAATAGTAGCATGGAGGGTTTGTATGCCAGCAAATTTATTTTAAATGAAACCTTTGTTTGGACAGCGTTCGAATAGCCGGTAATTGCGATATAATAAAAAATAAGGGCAAACGAGAAATACTCCCACCATGGCCCTGCATAACTGAATTTAGAAAAAGCGGGAAAAAACGAACCTGCAAAAAAAAGTAATCTCACTACAAGCATTATTACGAAAGCCATCAGAAAATTTCTTACCCATTTAAACAAAACCACATCAGCATAACTTATTACCTGCATCATTAATTTTTTATACAGGTTAAAATACCGGAGTGTTAGCAAAAAATACAAAAACATCGAAACAAAACCGCTTAGCTGGTACCAGAGGTCAAAATCTCTGTCTGAACCATCTGCTAAAAAATAATATGTATGTAAAATCAATTTATCTGTTACCACCATTACAATACTGTACAACAAGTAGCCGATACCCGGCAAAAGATGCAGTACTTGTTTTTTACCAAAATAGAAAGAAGGGTTAAGAAGACTCTGTACATAAAAAAATATTACAGGGCCAATGAAAAACAGGTGTTGAAAGGGCATGTAAAATAAAAAATCCCGGTAGGGCTGCCTATCGTACCAGCCTGCAAAGCCAAGCATCCACGGAGCAATATGTAATATGCATAGCAGTAAAAATATCCCCAGCCATTTTTCAGACAGGCTTTCGTTGCGGATACTTTTTCTGAATAATAAAATGGCGTACACCAGGCCATGTACAAAAAATATCAGTAAAAGAGAGCTGTAAAATCCAAAGTCAAAATGCATGGGTGTAAAATAAAGAATGCCGGTGAAATGTTTGCCGGTTTAATAATATAATTGATAAAAGGCTATCGGGTAAAGCCATAATCTCTTTAACTTCCTCCGCCGTGGCTGGGGTTTTACAAACCTTGGGCACTGTTATTAAGCCTTCACAATCGAAGCGGGCTCACCGGAAATTTAATGTTTTCTGATTTGTAGATGGTTCAGTAGTAGGACACTGGTTAACTGGTAGGTAAACATTCAGTCGCTCTCCACTGATAAACGAACCAGTATGTCTGACATTGCAAACTCAGCCTCTTTACTCTTTAAATCCGTTTCTGTTGTTCCTATTGCTTTGGTGGAATTACCTAAGTAATACTGTAAATAAACAATACGCTAAAGGAACCATTAACAAATGGCTCTTGTGTCTCACGGAGAGACTTTCTTTTACTTTGCCATTATGAATTCGTTTGTAAATGCTAATTTGAATTTTATTCAGCAATTTGCCATTCAATTAATTTTTTTTATGCATACAGTTTCTTCACCAGATTATATGAACCCCGGACTGCCTTCCGGCTTATCACGAATAAGTATTCCCATTATTAAGGCAACTGATGTTTCCTTAAAAGACTATGGATGCCTGGTAGATGATCCGGCAACTTTTAATATTGAAATTACCCGGTGGCCGGCAAAAGGCTGGCGCCCGGTAGATACAGACAGCGGCGATGAGGGTGGGGTAAAAGAAGGTATTTTCTACAGCCAATGGAAAGGCGATATTTTGTATGGCAGCAACGAAGCGGTGGGCGGAAAATACATACTCGGTTACAATACCAATCCGGAAGATGCAGTGGAAACCAATAATGTGCTGCCCGAAAGAATATTGCTATGGCATTGTAATTATCATCCCGATGGGGGGCAACTATTTTTTCCGATTGATAAAAGACCATTCCTGGTGCCTGTTGCCTTACCGGGCGATGATATTAAACCGGCAGATTTTATTTGTTTTTTATGCGATGGCACGAAAGGCTTATACATTCATCCTGATATATGGCATGAAGGTGTTTTTGCTATCAACGGTGAGCAACGTTTTCTCGACAGGCAGGGTGCGGTACATGCCAGGGTATCTGTTGACTTTGCAAGAGAATTTAATTGCTTGCTGGAGATAAATTTAAAAGGTCTTAGTTTTTAGATGTGTGTAAAATTTGTATTCCTAATTTCCTACATCCATTAAGCTGGCTAAATAGCTGCACTCAATTAAATTCAACTGCCAGCAAATAACACAAGTGCTGGTAAAGTTTAAAATAATAAAAGGGCAGTAAAATTCTGCCCTTTTATTTTGTAATTGAACACCATAAAAATATCACTGAATTCAAAACAATATGCTTGTTATTTTCCTTTGTGATTAAAGTCGATTGTCTGTTTAAGTAATAATAACAATCATCATACTACCCGCTGTCCATTTGATCGATAGGTTGCCGTAGGCCTGAAGATACCATTTACATAACTGGCCGTCCAAAGTCCATTGGAAGTTGTCCAATTAACTCCCTGCGCATTGGGATGGTCCTGGTTAAAAGCTCGTACAACTACATTGGGAACACCGGTACCGTTATTTTCCTGTCCATTTGTTTTAGGGTTATTTCCCTTACCCTTTCCAACAGATCTTTCATCCCTTCTTTTATCCGGCTGGTTTGCATATTTTCCATTTTTGTAATTTTTATTTTTCTTGTATTTTTTATTCTTTTTATCATGCTTGCCATCGTGGTCTTTATCATGATCATTATCATCGTCGTGCTCGTAGTGTTTACCATTGGATGCCCGGTTATCATGGTGATTTTTTTCTTTTTCCTGGGCATTTGTTCCTGCTGCAAACGCAGCAAAGAATAAAATAAGTAAAGTCTTTTTCATACATTAATTTTTAGGTTACAAAAGGAAGTTTAGATGCCATAGCCAAATACCCTGCCATATAGGTGGAAGCGTATTTCAGGACAACTGATTATCATTTACTTAACAACTACTCTGGCGCAGATGCTATCCTGTTTCTGACTGATAACTACTGTTTTGACTTAAAAACTATTTCAGTTAATGAAGTTTAGTTATAACGATATAAAAAAAACATGAGCTCCAGATATAAATTCATTTGCAATGAATTAGTGTATTCAACCACCTCAACAGTAGCAAAGAATAACTGATACATACTTTTGCAAGGGAAGGTAAAAAAATAGCAGTAGTTTTAAAACAGGTTTTGAGAACACGAAAATAATCCAGGGTTATTTGACAGCACAGCAATATAAAACGAGCGTTAAATCATCTGCATGGGAATCAAACAGCAGTGCGAATGATCATTTTTCAGAGAAAAAACGGAACTGCCGGATAGTATTATTTTGGATGGTTTTCAGGATCTGTTTAGTAACTGCCAAGACACAGGACGGATCGTGTGCCTGTGGAAAACCTGCAAAAAAATAGCTCTGTTTATTGCAATTGGAAAATTAAAAATACTTTGATTCTAAAGCATGGATGTATGAGTCCCCAAGCAGTTGAAAAAATGTATTGCCGGGAAGTAATAACAAAAAATCACCAGGCGCTGACTCCTTCCATTGTTCCCTTGTTACTTATTTACGCAAGGTTACCAGACAGAGTCCTGTCCCGGCGGATTACCTGTTTTTTTCATTCCACACTTCTTGCCATTTCTTAAATTCAGCGGGTCTTATCTGGTAGCGTGCAAAGTTTCCTTCGTGCAGATTTAAAAGTTCGTTCCCCACCGTTTCTATAAATTTGGGTTGGTCTTTTTCCGGTAATTCAAGGGCGGTGGTTTTGATTGTTTCAGAAACTATTTGCTTTGGAATTGCATTGGTTACTAACTGAGTTATCAGGTTGCGAATTGCTTCACGATACTTGAGGCGGAAAAGATCGGGCTCGCCCAGGGATTGGCGTTGTGCAGCATATTGTTGTGCAGAGCGTTCGTAGGCCCATAAAAATACGTCTTTCAGTAGTTCAATCCGGTTGAGTTCATAAACTCCCAGCAGGCCTTGTACATAAAGCTCGTTGGGTACCTCTGTAAAAGACAACGGCGAATAATTTTTTCTATTAAGTGGTATGTTGGCGGCAAGTCGTGATACCCGTTTATTAACATCGTCAAAAGGTTGGAGATAGGGCAATTGTACCATCATAAAAAAGGCTTGTTCAAAAGGGTCAGTTATCTCCACTGCCTTTTGTAACATCATCTCAAACATTTCTTCAATAAGTTGCGGCATACCAAGCGGTGTATATACCGATTTAGTAATACCTACGCCAAAAGACCGTAGTCTGCCCGAAGCGGCAGGATTTGGCAAAAGGTTATTCGATAACAATGCATGCAGGTTTAAGATTGTATATCGGTTAAAGCCTATTTCTTCTGTATTATGAACGATAAATTCAATGGCATCTTTATGATTAAGAATCATTTGCGTTTCCGTTGCTGATTTATCATCGGCTGATATGCTATCTTTCAGAAGTCGCATAGTATCTAATAAGGAATAGGTGTTTCCTTCAAGTCGGCTCGAATTCCAGGACAGGTCTATTAATAAGCGTTGCAATATCTCTTTTGCGTACGTTCCGGCAGGTTCATTTAGCCTTGCTGTTATACCAAGTTCTGCAAGCTTCTCTTTTTCTATTGATGTTAGATAGCTATCAACGTTTGGTCGGTATGATGCTAAGAAATTCCGATTATACCCGATAGGAGTGCGATGTTGTTGGGGGCGTAAAACTAATTGTTGAATTTCCTTCCCGGCAGGCGTTAGGGGTATGAGATCTGTAAACGTTTGAGCAACCTCAATCGGATCTGTATCATTTTTTATAAAGTGATATTTTGTAGCCCGGCCCTTTCCTGATGGCGTTACAATTCCCTGTTTAATTAATTCTTTTAGGCGTCTTTGAAGTGTCCGGCGCTCTAATTTATTTGCTTCGGCTTCAATTTCTTCGATTGAAGCGCCAACTGTAAAGGGCTTTAATAAAGCTTTTATTCCATTTAATTCTTCATTTATGGTTTCCTGTCTATTTTTCATTTCACCACAAATGTACAATTTATAGCGACAAATAACTGTGTTTTATGTCGTGATTGCCATCTATAGCGACATATAAATTTGTTTTGTGTCGTTATTATAGTTTTAGCGACATATAAATGTGTTTTTATGTCGTGATTTATTTTGATGAATGGAGGGATGAATTGGGTAAAGTGCCCCTTGGTAAAATATTGCCTGAGCAAAAAAATGATGGCACAATTTCCTGTCATGATTCCTCTACAAATAGTTTTTAATGGGTATAAGAAAATGAGAGCGTAACATGTACAAATGCAAGGCAGTTTAAAATCCACTGCCCAGCATCCATTTCCATGCTTTTACGACTGCTATTGTATAGCCATCTGCTTCAATTGTTTTTTCTTCATCATTGGTTACAAGCAGTAAATTTTTACAATCAAAAAAATTCGCAGCTTCTACCATGCCAGCCAATTCCCGCTGCAATGTATCCGGATCGCTAATATTATAACAGACCTGTACAAGCTGCACAACCGTACCATTTTTGGTGAGTACAAAATCACATTCTTTTTTACCACTGTAAAAATACAAGCCCCTGCCAAAAGGAAATTGCTGCCGCAAATAAAGAAATACCTGGTTTTCAAGCAGTATGCCATCATCGCTGCTGCTTCGGGTAAGCAATGCTTTTAAAAATCCGTTGTCTATACAATAGTATTTTTTATCGCTAAAGGTTTCTTTATTTAAAGAGGCATTCCATTTAGGCAGCTTTTGAAAAAAGTAAATTGCTTCCAGGTAATCTGCCACCTGGTACAAAAAGTTTTTATCACTTTTTATACCGGCCGATTTCATTTCATTGTTTATTTTATTGATAGAGGTACTCTTTGTAAGATTTGACAACAGCCGCTTTACAAAGTATTTTAAAGCCCCCGTATTGGTGATGTGGTATCGCTCCACCAAATCTTTGTACAGCATTACAAAATAATACTCCTGCAGTGTTTGTTCTAAAAATGTATAGTTGCTAAGTACGAGTTCAGGAAAAGCAGAGTGGTTTACAAACGTTTTGTACCCGGTTGTTAATTTGGGTATGTCGGTAAGCGAATACACATCTGTACGGGTGCCGGTAAAATGGCAATATTCTTTAAACGACAATGGAAATACCTCAAACTGCAACGTTCTTCCCCTGAGGGTAGTAGCTATATCCGTTGCCAGCATCTTACTGTTGCTGCCACTTAAAAAGATATTTTTAGATACGGTATCATACAACCTTCTTACAAACTGTTCCCAGCCATTTGCAACCTGTACTTCGTCTAGAAATATGAACAAATCTGCTGGTTTTGTATCCGGATATAGCTCTCTGAATGCCTGTAAGATATTATCAAAGCCTTCCTGCGAAAATTGCAGCCGGTCGTCATCAAAATTTAAAAAAAGTATCTGTTGATAGCCAACGTTGTTTTTCAGCAACTGATTGATCGCATTCATCATCACGGAGGTTTTACCTCCCCGCCTTACGCCGGTCACCGTTATTATTTTGCCTGAATTCAGGGGTACATTGATGCCTCTTTCCACCACCGCTAATGGTAAATTTTCAGCAAAACTGGTGAATATTGTTTTAAGTATTTCCTTATCAGGCATACGCAAAGGTATTTTGTTTCTTGTAAATAAAGAAATAAATTAATTATATTTCTTTTAATTAAAGAAATTAATTTAATTTTTTGCTTGTAGATAAAGAAAAAAGATTTTACCGGAAGGTGCAGAACGCCGGTCTTGTGTCCGACTTGTTACTACAGTTTTGAAGTGCCCTATGCGAGCCTAACCATTTCAATGTAGATAAAAATACCATGAGCGCCGGATACAAATTTATTGATATGCAGTAGTGCTTTTCACCACATCGACAGTTCAAAGAAATCCTGATTTATACTTTTCGATGGAAGGTAAAAAAGTACCAGCAATTTTAATCACAAGTTTTGTGGGCGTAAAAATAATCCGGTGTTATTTACAGCACAGAAATCCAAATTCAGCGTTTAAATTATTTTCATTGGAACAGGCTAACAGCAGCTTTTAAGGGAGCCATGGCTTTGGAATATATAATAGCACGATTGAGTTTTTTACAAAAAAACGGGCTGCTGGATATTATCATTTTGAACGGTTTTAAGGATCGGAGATTAGTCAAAGGGAAAACAAAGGACAGAGTCTGCGCTTGTGGGAGTTAACCACCCCTAACCCCTCCATGGGAGGGGAATTGGACTCTACTATTGTTAGATGTTTTCTTCTCTTTGACGAGTTTCCCGTTCCCCTCCTTTGGAGGGGCCAGGGGTGGTTTGTATTTCTCTTGCACCCTTAATACCCTTGCTCATATACTTATTAGTTAATGTTTTTCTGCAAGGGGGTTGCAGGCTTCTCCAAATGGTTTAGGGACGGCGATTAGTAATAGAAGACACAGGACGGATCCTCCGCCAGTGGGGTAACAGAGAAGTGATTAGTAACTGTGAAGGCATAGGACGGAGTCTGCGCCTGTGGGAGTTAACCACCCCTAACCCATCCAGGGGAGGGGAATTGGACTCTGCCATTGTTAGATACTTTCTTCTCTTTAGCGGGTTTCTCATTCCCCTCCTTTGAAGGGGCCAGGGGTGGTTTGTATTTCTCTTACACCCTTAAAAACTCTGGCTCTTATACTTATCGGTTGAAGTTTTTCTGTAAGGGCTTTGGAGGCTTCTTCAAATGGTTTAGGGACTTAATAACAGGGAAGATACAGGACAGAGTGCTGCACATGTGGTTGCCACCAATGCTCATCCTTGCACTTAGCCCGGGCAATATTTTTTAAATCCTGCAATTCATTTTTATTGATGAAATTTGCAACCTATGATGGCAACAGTTTATAAAAGTACCGGTAGCTGGTACATTGTGCAGGATGAGGACGGCAAAGTTTTTAATGCCCGTATAAAAGGGAAATTTAAAATTGATAATATTACGTCTACCAACCCGATTGCAGTGGGCGATGTGGTGCTGGCGGATATGGAAAATGAATTGGAAAGCACGCTGACCATCACTGACATTGCGCCACGCAAAAACTACATCACCCGCTCATCGCCGCACAACCGAAACCAGCATCATATCATTGCATCCAACCTGGACCAGAGTTTATTATTTGCCACTTTAAAAGACCCTAAAACATCGCTGGGTTTTATTGACCGGTTTTTAATTACTTCCGAAGCCTATCATGTTCCTTCCATCATTGTATTTAATAAAGCTGATTTATACAAGCAAAAGGAACTTGATTTATTTGCCGAAACAAAAGACATGTATGAAGCGATTGGATACAAAGTGCAGTTGATGAGCATCGAAAAAAACGAGGGTGTAGAAGAAGTAAAAGCGTTGTTGAAAGATAAAACTACTTTGTTGAGTGGTCACTCTGGTGTTGGCAAATCGTCGTTCATCAACATCGTTTTTCCGGAGTTAAAATTAAGAACGCAGGATGTAAGCGGCTGGAGTGGTAAGGGTTTACACACGACCACTTTTGCTGAAATGTTTAACCTGTCATTTGGAGGCAGGGTGATTGATACGCCCGGTATCCGGGAACTGGGTTTGGTGGATATTTCAAAACAGGAACTCTCTCATTATTTTCCGGAGATGAGGGCACTCATCAACGATTGCCAGTTTAACAATTGTATGCATATCAACGAGCCAGGCTGCGCTGTGAAAGAGGCGGTTAACCTGGGCACAGTTCACCCGGACCGTTATTACAGTTATTTAAATATTCTGGAAAGTATTGAGAAGAAACCGTACTAGTGCTGTGTTAGCTTTAAATGGGCGTACTATTTATTCTACTATACGAATTATAAACCCGCATTGATACAGGAATTCATTCTTAATTCGTGTAATTCGTACCTAAAATTCGTGTTATCATTTTAAGTCACTGTAGGCTTCACAGAACACTAATATTTTAGTAAGCTCTGCGTTCCAGAAAATGTGCAATTTCAATCACCGCATTGTTTTCCTGTAAAATACTTTTTACATGCTGCGGATAAACAGACACCCCATTGAATACATTGTAATGAAGCGTGAGTAACTGGTTTTTGTATTTAAAATCCCAGTCTAAGGTTTCAACGTCATCCACCTGGTTTAAAAAATTCACGTTTAGTTCGGTGGACAAAGTATCAGCAATTGCGTAAAACTTGGATATTCCGCAGTTGTCATCGATAACAGCCTCGGTATTGCCGTTTTTTGTTTTTAGGTGATAGCACATGGTGCACTGGTTTAGTGGTTTTATTAGGATTTTGAATTACTCAGAGTACATAACTCTTATTTGTCTTTTTTATTATGTTTTGACCGGGGATACTTATTAAAATACTAAAGGTTCTTTTATAAGGAGATCGTTTCCTCTGATTATTCGTTTAACCACAATGCCTCACCAAATGCTGAATCGTCTTAGCTCCATTCAAAAATCAATAACTTTTTCTGCCACCTTTATATTTCGCTTTTTGGCTGGCTTTCAGTGCCTTTTCATCTCCGGAAGCTAATTTTTCGGCGCCCACATTTCTACCATTGGTAGGGCACCCATACTTGTCTTTCTTTTTAAAAATAAAGCATCCGCTTAGGAACGAAAAACAGGCGAAGGCAAAAATGATTTTTTTCATAATTTTAATTGAAAGCTTATTTGCCGGTTTCCGGCTGGTTGTTTTCTGGTAAATCTTTAAACCAACTACTATACATCAGGTAATTATTGGCAATCCTGTTTATTTCTCCATGCACCAGTTCCTGACTAATGTCTTTTACTTTCTTGGCTGGTACGCCGGCGTAAATCGTACCCGGCTCAATCACCGTATTTTCAAGTACTACGGCTCCTGCAGCAATAATTGAATTGGAACCTACCTGCACATTGTCCATCACAATAGCCCCCATTCCTACCAGCACATCGTCGTGTATAACGCACCCATGCACAATTGCATTGTGTCCGATGCTAACATTATTTCCAATGATGGCCTGCGTTTTCTGGTAGGTACAATGGATAACGGCACCATCCTGTACATTTACTTTGTTACCCATGCGAATGCTATTTACATCGCCCCTTATTACAGCATTGAACCATACACTACAGTCGTTGCCCATCACCACATCACCCACAATGGTGGCGTTTGGAGCAATAAAACAATTAGTACCCATGATTGGCAGTACGCCCTTTACCGGAAGAATGTAAGACATATCGTTGATCGTTTTTAGTTTTTGGTTGATTGTTATTGGGATGTGTTGGCGTCAAAATTACGCAAGGCGTTTTGAAGTTTTATTGATAAAAAATGTACGTTTTTAAAAGGTTTTTTGATCACCAATTTTAGCAATGATCAATATTGTTGACTCAGCAGATAATTATCGGGGGAAGATTGTCAGTAATTGACAAGGGCAAATGATTATCGAAAAGTATTTATCAATTGCTCAATCCGGATTAAGCTGTAAGCATAACCTTCCTGGAATAAGTTACCGATTTTATCGGCGGAAAGGAGGGACTTATCCCAGATCAATATCGGTGTTATCGCCAATATTGAGCGATCTTGTTTCACCTTTGATGCCGGTATCGCTTCCTATTAACGAATCATCCAACACCACATCGTATAATTTAGAGAAAGAACCAATAATGGATTCCTTTACGATGGTATAGTTTAGGATGGTATTTTCCCCGATAGATACGTTGGGCCCAATTACAGAGTTTTTTATTTCACATCCTTCTGCGATGCTTACTGGTGGAATGATAATGGTATTCTCAAATTTTTCCATTCCCACTACCTTGCCGCCAAACTTTTTCAGTAGGGTTGCATTCGATTTGAGCAGGGTTTCTTTTTTACCGCAATCAAACCAGGACTGTACTTTCAACGATTTGAAGGTAGCACCACTTTGAATCATACATTCCAATGCATCGGTTAAACTAAGCTCGCCAGAACGAACGTCAGCCCGATCAATGATTTTTTTTAAGCAAACAAAAAGCGACTGGGTCTGAATGATTTTATAAATGCCCACCAGTGCCATATTGCTTTTTGGAATGGATGGTTTCTCTACCACCCTTGTAATAAATCCTTCTTCATCAATTTCTGCCACGCCAAAATTGCGTGGGTCGTCTACTTTCTTTATTAAAAGCATCGAATAGGGCGAATCTATCATTGCCTTCACATCATATTCTGCAATGGTATCGCCTAAAACTACCAATATCTGATCATCTCCTACAATTTCTTTAGCCAGGTCGATGGCATGACCAGTGCCATACCTTTCGTTCTGGTAAACAAAATGACAGGTAAGGTGTGGGTAATTGGCCTTTACATAATCCTGAATTTTTTCGCCGAGGTAGCCAACAATAAAAACAAATTCATTGATACCTGCTTCGTGTAATTGGTCTACGATGATACTTAATATCGTTTTTCCTGCCAGTGGAATGAGTGCCTTTGGCTGTGTATATGTGTGTGGACGGAGCTTGGTGCCTGCTCCTGCTACTGGAATGATCGCCTTCATACTTAAAACTGAATCCGCAATCTGCGAATATTTTGTTTACAATAAGATGTTGCTATTTTAAAACTGTGCGTGAATGTAGTTCATTTTGTGTAAAAGCCACACGTTATATCCGCCAATTTATGTGTATAGTTTCCGATAAGTAACTACACGTTTGTATATTTGCAGTCTTAAAAAAGATTATGCAAAGAGATACATTGGTTTTTGATATCATTGGAAAGGAATTAGAGCGCCAACGCCATGGCATTGAACTGATCGCTTCAGAAAATTTTACTTCGTTACAGGTAATGCAGGCATCCGGTAGTGTAATGACCAATAAATATGCGGAAGGCTATCCCGGCAGAAGATATTACGCAGGTTGCGAATTTGTAGACCAAACGGAGCAACTGGCAATTGATCGGCTGAAACAAGTTTTTAGTTGCGATTATGCCAATGTGCAACCTCATAGCGGCGCTCAGGCAAATGCAGCCGTTGCTTTAGCCGTGCTGCAACCGGGGGATAAAATTTTAGGACTCGACCTTAGCATGGGTGGACATTTAACTCATGGCTCACCCGTTAATTATTCTGGTAAAACTTATGAAGCTCATTTTTATGGCGTGGTAAAAGAAACCGGTTTGATTGATTATGATACGCTGGAAGAAAAGGCAAGAACCTTCAAACCCAAGCTGATCTTCTGCGGTGCTTCTGCTTATAGCCGTGATTGGGATTATGCCCGCATTAGAAAAGTTGCGGATGAAGTGGGTGCGTTTGTACAATGTGATATGGCGCATCCTGCCGGTTTGATTGCAAAAGGATTGCTGAGTTCTCCGTTTGAACATTGTCATTTTGTAACTTCTACTACGCATAAAACCTTGCGTGGACCAAGGGGCGGTATTATCTTAATGAAGAAAGATTTTGAAAATCCGTTTGGATTGAAAGATGTAAAAGGCAATACCCGCATGATGAGTAACCTGATGGATATGGCAGTATTTCCTGGTATCCAGGGTGGGCCTTTGCAACATGTGATTGCAGCCAAAGCAATTGCATTCGGAGAAATTTTGACGGATGAGTTTGCCATTTATGCACAACAGATCATTACCAATGCCCAGGCAATGGCCAAAGCATTTGTAGATAAAGGATACCAACTGATTAGCAATGGTACCGACAACCATTTAATGCTTATTGATCTGCGCAATAAAAACATCAGTGGTAAAAAAGCGGAACAAGCACTGGTGCAGGCCGATATTACCCTGAATAAAAATATGGTTCCGTTTGATGATAAAAGTGCTTTTGTAACATCCGGTATTCGTATAGGAACAGCGGCGATCACAACCCGTGGTATGAAAGAAGCCGACATGCAGTTTGTAGTAAATGCGGTTGACAATGTATTGATGAATGCGGATGATGCCAATGTGATCGGCACGGTGCGCAAGCAGGTAAATGAATTTATGAGCCAGTTTGTTTTATATCCGGAATTGTAACGGTGGATGGTGAATGGTGAATGATGAGGGATGAGTGATGAATAGTGAGTGATGAATAATGAGTGAGTATAGGTGTAGAGTGGATAAGAGATAAAGTAGGGAACATTTTTTTTATGAACCGGACAGAAGTTTTTCAATTAAGCTGTATTGGCGTCGCACTCTTGTACATTTTATCAATAGGGAGCGAATTAAAATTCACTGATGAATTCATTTCGAAGGGTAAAGGTTCATCATTAACTTTCACAACAAGCTAATAACATAATGATATGATCCAGCGAATACAATCTGTTTGGCTACTGGTAGCAACTATTATTGCTTTTCTTACATTGAAATTTTCCTTTTACAGTGGTACTTACCTGCCCGATAACCAGTACCACCAGTTGAATGGTACGGAGAATATCGGGCTGATGATCACCACCATTGCATTGGGTGTGCTAACGCTGATTACAATTTTTCTTTATAAAACCAGGATCATACAATTGCGGCTATGCATTGCTGGTATTGTGCTAGATTTATTGTTGTTGTTTTTATATTACAAAGCATTGCAAAATTTCAGTTTGGGCGAATATGCAATTACCGCTTCGGCTCATGTGTTCATTATTGTGGCTTTGATTTTGGCAGCCCGTGGGATCAATAAAGATGAAAAGCTGATTAAGGATAGTGACAGGCTGAGATAATTGATCACTTGTTTTTAATAATATTGAAATGCATCAACCAACTGTTGATGCATTTTTATTTTAACAGGTGCTACGCTAAGAAGAAAATAAAGGTTTGATCAGTGACCCGATAGAGATCCGGTGGTGAATCGTGAAGGACTGACTATTCACCATTGGCAATTCATTCTTAGACCAACTACCAACAATAAGTATTTTACTATTAGTAGTAATGGGCTTCCCAAACTATAAATACCTCCCCGTGTAACTTTCCTTACACTTTTTCAGCCCATCCGGCTTGCCTGCAAATACAAGATTGCCTCCTCCATCTCCAGCTTCAGGGCCAAGGTCAATGACCCAATCGGCACTCTTGATTACATCCGTATTGTGTTCAATTACTAAAATAGTATGCCCCTGTTCGATCAATGCATTAAAGGAAGTCAATAGTTTTTTTATATCATGAAAATGAAGCCCGGTTGTAGGTTCATCAAAAATAAAAAGAATATTTCCCTGCGATTTTCCCTTGCCTAAAAATGAAGCAAGCTTCACTCGTTGTGCCTCGCCACCCGACAAGGTATTGCTCGACTGCCCAAGTTTTACATAGCCCAATCCAACATCGCTCAGGGGCTGTATTTTTTTTGCTACATCCGCTTCTTCTGAAAAAAATACGATGGCATCATCTACACTCATGTCCAGCACATTGTAAATATTTTTGCCTTTGTACGCCACTTCCAGCACTTCCTCCTTAAACCTTTTTCCACCGCATACTTCGCAGGTTAAATGCACATCTGCCAAAAACTGCATTTCTACAATTTGTTCCCCTTCACCTTTGCAAGCATCGCATCTACCTCCATCTACATTAAAAGAAAAATGTTTCGGCATAAATCCCCTCATTTTACTAAGCGGTTGTTTACTATACAGTTCCCTGATTTCATCATAGGCTTTTATATAAGTAACCGGATTACTACGGGACGATTTACCAATCGGGTTTTGATCAACCATTTCAATCTGCGACAGGGAATCCATGTCTCCAACAAGGGCCTTGTGCATGCCTGCTTTTTCTACACCTTCTCCTTTTAATTTTTGAAGTGCAGGATATAATATTTGTTTTACCAGGGTTGTTTTACCACTGCCACTTACACCACTCACTACGCAAAACACATTCAATGGAAATTCTACCGTAATATTTTTTAAATTATTTTGCCGTGCACCCTGCACCGTTATACTGCTGTTCCATTTACGCAATTGTTTGGGTGCTTCTATCTTCAATGTGCCTTTCAAATATTTTCCGGTCAAACTTTTATCATCCGCTATTAGTTCATCATAATCACCGGCAGCTACTACCTCGCCACCAAGGTGACTTGCAAGTGGGCCCATGTCAATAATATAATCTGCCTCACGCATCATCATTTCATCATGTTCCACCACTACTACTGTATTTCCAAGGTCTCTCAACTCCTTTAATACACTGATCAATCGCACCGTATCCCGGCTATGTAAACCAATGGATGGTTCATCTAAAATGTACAATGAATTGGTAAGATTGCTACCGAGGCTTCTCGTAAGTTGTATGCGTTGACTTTCGCCTCCGCTCAAGGAATTTGCCAACCGGTTTAAAGTGAGGTAGCCTAATCCAACATCCATCAATGTTTTTATCCGGTGATGAATTTCAATTAAAATTCTTTTTGAAACCTGCTCCTGGTATTCGCTTAGTTTTAATTCATCAAACCAAACTTTTAAATCCTTCACCGGCATGCTACACAATTGCCCGATGTGCTTATCAGTCACTTTTACATACAAAGCCTCTTTGCGTAACCGGTATCCTTTGCAATCCGGGCAAAGCGTTCGTCCCCTGTATCTGCTTAATAGAACACGGTACTGCACTTTATATAAATTCTGTTCTACCTCTTTAAAAAAATCGTTGATACCATTGACATACGAATTGCCCTCCCACAAAACGGTCAACTGTTCTTCAGTTAAATCGATGATGGGTTTGTGTATCGGGAAGTTGAAATTCTTTGCAGCTCTGATAAACTGTTCCTTCCACAGGCCGAGCTTTTCTCCCTTCCACGGAGCAATGGCTCCTTCGTACACGCTCAACTGTTTGTTGGGGATTACCAGGTCTGTATCGATCCCCAATACCTGGCTAAACCCTTCGCAGGTAGGGCATGCGCCAAAAGGATTGTTGAATGAAAATAAGTTAGGTACCGGCTCTTCAAACTGTATTCCATCCAGTTCAAATTTATTGCTGAATGGGATTAATTGCTCCCCGTTTATTTCAATCAGCAACTCGCCTTCCCCTTCATAAAATGCAGTCCCCACCGAATCGCTGATTCGATGTTTATCATCCTCATCAAATGCTTTTACAATCAGTCTGTCTATTAAAAGATAGGATCCTGACTTCTTTTTACTAGAGCCAATTTTTGCAACAATTGCATCATCCTCCAAAATTTCTTCTATCCTTAAAATTTCTTTGTTGCTATAAATTCTTGAAAATCCTTTTTGAATCAAAATATTCAGTTCCTCCTTTACATCCCTGTTGGCATGTTGCTTAAAGGGCACCAATATCAACACCTTATCACCTGTTTTCAATTGATCAATGGCTTTCACCACATCGGCTACATCATCTTTTTTTACTTCTCTGCCGCTAACGGGCGAAATGGTTTTGCCGGCCCTTGCAAATAGCAAGCGCAGGTAATCATATATCTCCGTCATGCTACCCACCGTACTTCTTGGGGTACGGGTGGTAACTTTTTGTTCAATAGCAATGGCCGGACATAATCCCTTAATAAAATCAACATCCGGCTTGTTCATGCGCTGCATAAACTGCCGGGCATAGCTACTTAAACTCTCTGCATAACGCCGCTGGCCCTCTGCAAATAAAGTATCAATTGTTAAGGAAGATTTACCAGAACCCGATACGCCTGTTACCACTACCAGTTTGCTGCGTGGAATGGTAACCGTTACGTTCTTTAAATTATGGGTTCTTGCACCCTTTATAAAAATTCCATCCACATTTTTGGAAGAAATAGCCTGCTTTTTTTTCGAACTTATTTTTGTTGCCATCATGTTATTTTGCAAAAGTAATGCCTTGCTTCCGCCTTATTTTATTATTGTAAAAATCATCTAAAAATTTGCCTTTAATTTTTTACTTACAGACTTATCGAATTATTCCTACAAAAACTTTTTTAAAAATAATTATAAAATAATTTGGTATTTTAATATTTAATCATACTTTCACAGTCCAATATCCAATTAAAATGAAAAGCCACGACGCCTATCTGCAATAGACTTCTACGCTAACATTCCCTTATTGGTTCCAAACAAAAGTCCTAACCAACAAAAACGTAGAAGTTTATGAAATGCCTAATTCAATTAAACGATCAACAATTGGTGCATCTTTACATAGATGGTAACACCGACGCCCTCTCAACTCTTGTAAACCGCTACAAAGAGAGAATTTACACATCCATTTATTTGCTGGTAAAAGACAAGTACATGGCCGAAGACCTTTTCCAGGAAGTATTCATTCGTATTATCGACACGCTTAGAAGCGGACGATATACCGACGAAGGAAAGTTTTTATCCTGGGCCCTTCGCATTGCACACAACATGTGTGTAGATCATTTCAGAAAAGTTAAACGTGGTCCAAGCATTAAAACAAGCGACGACCGTGACATTTTTGAAGTACTGAATTTTTCTGAGCCAAGTGCTGAAACCCGCATGATGCAATCACAAAGCCATGACAGGGTTCGAAAAATGATTGACAAACTTCCCGAAGACCAACGTGAAGTGATCATCTTGCGCCACTATGCAGACCTCAGTTTCAAAGAGATTGCAGATTTAACCAAATGTAGCATCAATACTGCTTTGGGACGTATGAGGTACGGCTTAATCAACATGCGCAAAATGATGACTGAAAATCAAATTGCATTATAATATTTTTGTAACCCCCCGTTATAAAAAGCCCTTCAATTTGGAGGGCTTTTTTTGCTCCCTTCTCTTTTTAAATAATAATAAGAAGATATATTATCGACCTTCCAATAAAATCAGGCAGTCATGTAATCGCTGCATCAAATATATTTTTTGTAATAAAAGTAGGTACTTGCTGTGATTAGTCATTCAATGAGTAAACGCTAAAGTAACTGTATGCTTCACATAAAGTAACAGCTATTTATTGCTTTTTGTTTTGATACAACTCTTTTACTTTATCTAAATGGGCGATAAATTCTTTGGGGCCTTTGGTGGCATCATACCCGTAGCCGCCATCGATCAATAATTTACCATCATTATCTACAAAAACATAATTTGGCTGGCCGGATGCTTTAATCAATTGCTGTTGCAGGTCTTCGTATTTATCTCCTACGGTTTCAATTTTTGCATTCAATAATGGAGAAAATCTCTTTTCATCATCCGCTAACTCTGCATTGTAATCGCTAAATAAAGATGCTACCACAAAATCATTTTTCATTCTGCTGCCTACTCCGGCATCAATCCATATTTTTGATTCAAACTCTCTGCAGTTTACGCATTGAATACCGGTGAAATCCAGCATCAATGGTTTGTTCAACGCTTTTGCTGCTGCCAATGCTTCATCATAATCGTAGTAAATTACCAACTCATTGTTGATAGCCGCACCCGGTTCGTACTTCTTTAAATCCGCTACATATTTTTGAGGAGGCTTTGCCAAACTAATTTTATCATCTGCACCGTTCGTAGTAGCTACTGATCTGTTTCCAGCAGCAAGTACATTAAAATCCTGTGTGCCCATTGGCGGTACAAATGCTGAAACCGCTTTCAAAGGTGCACCCCAAAGACCAGGCACCAGGTAAACTGCAAATGATAAAGAGAAGATGGCCAGGAACAAACGGGATACTGAAACATAGGATATACCAAAATCATTCTTCGGTCTTTCGCTATCATTTTTGAATTGAATTTTACCCAGCAGGTACATTCCCAACAAAACAAAAATTGTAATCCACAATACAATGAATACTTCCCGATCTAAAATCCGCCAGCCTTTATCCAAATCTGCATTGCTTAAAAACTTGAGTGCCAAAGCCAACTCCAGAAAGCCCAGTACTACTTTCAATGCATTTTGCCATCCGCCACTTTTTCCCAATGAACTAAGCATGGATGGGAAAAAGGCAAAAATGGCAAATGGCAATGCAAGCCCGAGACCAAAGCCAAACATCCCGACAATGGGGGCTAACTTACCGGCGGCAGTAGATAGACCCAGAAGAGATGCAACAAAATTTCCAGTACAACTAAAAGATACAATCACCAACGTTAAAGCCATAAAGAAGATACCGGAGTAGCTACCAATGCCAGCCTTGCTATCAATTTTATTTGACCAGGAAGAAGGCAGATTTATTTCGAAGGCACCCAAAAAGGAAGCACCAAAAAGAACAAACAAACCGAATAAGAACACATTGAAAATCCAGTTGGTGGATAAATTATTCAACGCATTTTTTGGAAGTACAGTTGCTACCAATGCCCCAACCAATGTATAAATCAGGATAATTGAAATAGAATAAAATAGCGCATTCTTTTTACCCTGCAATTTGGTCTTGCTTCTTTTGGTAAAAAAACTAATGGTGATGGGCACCAACGCATATACGCAGGGCGTTAAGAACCCGATCAGCCCTGCCAACACTCCGGCGAATAACAGCGCCCACATCGACTTTGCCTGCAAACTTCCCGAACTGTTGGCCACTAGTTCGGCTGGCTCATCCTTTTTAAACTGGAATTGCATAGAAATGGGTTCTTCACCTGATTCTATACTTTCACCTTTTTTGTAATAAAAATTGATAGTGCCTTTTACCCGGATGCTATCCCCCTCCGAAATTTTTATTTTTTGCAGCCATATTACCGAATCGGTATAAAACTTCGTAACTACATTATTAAGCGCCGGATCGGGCGAAGTTTTCATTGCGCCGCTTTCTGCAAGGGTATCGGTTAAATATTTTAATATGGAAGAGTCAAATTGAAAACTGGTATTAACTGGCAGATCGTCTGATATTTTCTGAATAGAAAAAAGTTGTACTCCTTTCGCCGGAGTCGCTTTAATTTTTAAAACGAATTCGCCGTTGCCAATATTTTGTTTTTCAAAATCAAACTGCACAGGTGATTGATCCTGTGCAGCCATATTGAGTGATAAAAAAAATAAGGATATAATTAAAAGTAGCTTATGTTTTTGCATTTTTAAATGGTACAATTTAATTCAGAGCAATATTGAATTTCTCGGTAGTAGGAGGCATACAGGTTCTGTCATTACAAATCATCGATTCTACTTCACCACTGATATTGGTTTTTATTTTTCCTTTTACAGTAACTATTTGGACAAAATCGGCTTTGCCTTCAAAATATTTTACATTCACCTTAAAATTCTGATCGAAATAAGTAATTACTTTTCCTTTTTCACTAACCTTTCCCTGCAATGCTACCAATGCATTTTTTGCAAATGTAAAAGTGGTTGGGATAGGACCGCCATCCGGGGTAAGTTGAGAATAAATATGCCACCCGGTTGGAGGTGTTGCGATTATATGTACCTCGTATTTGTTATTAGCCAACTTCTTTGCTGAGTAGGACCAACTAATTTTTTGCTGGGCATTTGCTACAGCCAGGCCAAAAGTTAGTATTAATGCAAAAGTAAATTTCTTCATCATCTTAAATTATTTGGTTAAAATTACAACTCGGTATCCTAATGAAATGCCACCTTTGATACATTGAGTTCATTTAACATTAGTTTAGCTGAAAGAGATGGGCAAAAAACTTTCGTCCATCTTCATTACCCAACGATGCATTGCAGACTCTTTCGGGGTGGGGCATCATACCAAATACATTTCTTTCTTTATTACAAATTCCGGCGATATTATGAATGGCGCCGTTTGGATTACTTTCCGAATTAATAGTACCCGTTTCATCACAATAGCGGTAAATAATCTGGCGGTGCATTTCAAGTTCTTCCAATGTTTCATCATCTGCAAAATACCTTCCTTCGCCATGCGCTACCGGAATTTTTAATGCCTCACAGGAATCGGCTGCAGCCTCTTTGATGAAAACGTTTTTACATACAAATTGTTGATGGCTGTTGCGCAATAAAACACCTGGCAACAAACCCGATTCACATAAAATTTGAAAGCCATTACAAATTCCGAGCACTTTACCACCCTTGTTTGCAAACTCAATTACACTTTGCATCATGGGGCTAAACCTTGCAATTGCTCCGCAACGCAGGTAATCTCCATAGCTAAATCCGCCCGGTAAAACAATACAATCTTCTGTAGAAAACTTGCTGAGATCTTTGTCTTTATGCCAAAGCTCAACTACTTCCTGATTTAAATCTACACGCAGGGCCTCTATAACGTCCCTGTCGCAATTACTTCCTGGAAAAACTACAACGCCAAATTTCATATAAATGATTTGTGATGATATAACTGGTATGTTTGTTTGATAAAGCGCAAAAGTACAAATACCATTCTAATTATTTTACGAAGTAGGCAAATGCAATTACAAATGCAACTATTAGCCAATGTAAAACAAGCGGGAACCATTTTTTTGAGGGATACAGGAATCCGGCCCCGGCAATGACTGCGAAAGGAACCGCACATAAAATCCAGTACACAAATGAGTGGGACGCATTGATAAAGGGAATGAATAAAGCAATCAACAGGTATAAAAAAATGAGGTTCCAGCTTTTGCGGGCCTGTACCAGTTGACGACGAAAATTTTGCTGCACAAAGAAAAAGCCGATGGCACAGGTAAACAGTACAATAATAACTGCCGCCAATGCCCACTTTGATTCATAAAAATGAGGGAATGTAACTGAAACGCCCGGGAAGTGATAGCCCTGCCATCTGTCTGTTATAAAAACGAAGGCCAATAAAAAATAGTAAGGCGTGATAATTCCCAGCAAGGCAACCATCCATTCGGATAATTTAAAAGCCCTTGTGATTAATAAGCCAAAAACGATGAGTGCTGCAAATGCCAATGATGGAAAATAAAAGAAAGAAGATAGCCCAATGGCAATTCCAATATTAAAAAGGGATGTTTTTGGGTGTTGCTCGTTATGTAACCTACTCATCCGTGACCATACCCAAATTAACAATGAATTTATAATCAACGGGGCGGATAATACGTTCCACTCGGCAAATAGGGAAGTGATGAGCAAGTAGCTCATGGCAGTAAGGTAATTGGGTTTTTGCATTAGCCGCAGATCATTCACCAATCGGTTAAAAGTAATTGCCTGCGTAAACAACAACAAAAATGCAATCAGCGGATAGATAATGGGCAAGCTTTTGCCAACGGTTGAAAGCTGTATCAATAAAGATTTAAAAAGAAACCCATCCGTTTGCTGGGTGGAAGGAATTACCGGTTGAGCAAACATTGGCATTTTAAGCAACAGCCCATATACAAATAAGAGGAAGGTATTGTAAGGATTGTTAGATTTAAAAACGCCTGTCACTTGAATATTATTTTTTGAACCTTCTTATAGGGAACGTCCGTGAAATATTGATTTGATTGCTTTGCAAAAGTGAGTAATAATTATTGATTAAAAAATAGTTTATCCATTTGTACCCAGGTCAACAATCTTCTGTAATTCAATACCTGATACAATTGCGCAAATTCGGATGGTGCCACTTTCATTTCCGCAGATCATTTACTGTGCTTCGGTCTGAAAGGAAATATCCTTGATGGAAAATTTTTTTACTGCGAAATATAGCAGGCTAAAGAAGCATGTAAACAAGATCGTAATGGCCCATGTTTGGTAATATTGAATGGGAAACAAAAACCGTACTGCAATTTCTTTGAAAAGATCCAAAGGATTGGTTACAATATCCCAGCTATTCCATCGCAGGAATCTTCCAAGGTAAACCCCAAAGGAACCCATAAACAAACACAGCAACATCAGTTTGTTGGTGGCCGAATGGCTGATTTGTTTCAGCAGAAAAATCTCCACTTTATACAACGATGCAAACGCCATCAAAAGGCCGGTACCTGCGGAAGTAAATAGCAGTACCGCATCATACCAAATGGGTACATTGGTTTTTGCTTCCAGGTGAATCAGATCAGTAATGATGTAAAGCGCATTGGGGAAAAATAGTAGCCAGGCTGCTAATAAAAAGCCAGCTATCCATTTGCTACTCGCTTTATTGCCGGCGAGATAGATACTAATCTGGAAAGGAATCCATGCAAGGAATAGATTCCATAAGAGAAAGAGATAGCGACTATGCCCAGAATATAATATTCTGAAGGCAATCATGCAGGTGATGAATGCAACAAATACACTCAATAGTTTTTGAAAGTTGGATAGTTTGTACATTTTTATAAATTTAATAAGGTTAAAATTTTGGGTAGAAAAATGACCAGGCCAGTTGCAACACTTCCGGCTGCTGCTAATAGAACGGCTGCTGCCGAAACATCTTTTACAATTTTGATGAAGGGATGGATCTCCTTTGTAACGGTATCGCACAAAAATTCAATGGCTGTATTTATCAATTCAAGTGACAATACCAGCATTGAGCAAACAATGATGAATAGCCATTCAGTTGTATTGATTTGCAAAATGAATCCGGCAACGACCACGCCTGGGAGCACAAGCAAATGAATTCTAAAATTCAATTGTGTTTTATAACTGTACCGGATGCCCTGCCACGCATGAGCAAACGATTTAAATAGTTTCATAAAAGTTGTATTAGTGTTGAATGGCTTTTGTAAGCCAAAAAAATTTCACGAAAAACCTGTTTTAAAAATGACTGTTACTAAAGTTACTGCTTATATCGGGGCACTTCATCATACAATGCATACACATCTTAGTTATAGTGAATACTAGATAAAATAGTGAACAAATTTTTTATGAACCCAACAGAAGTTTTTCATCCGATAGCTAATGGATTTAAGTGCATGGGCAAATATGATTTTGTTATTCATCCTTTTTGGTAAAAAGGATGAATAATCATCCCGATTGATATCGCATATGTGTCAAGCTAAGGATATTACCCCTCATTTTTTACCACATCATATTAATGCTGAAAATTAGTGCAACAGTATTTACGCCAGCGGCGTAACCTGTTTGTAGCTTCGCAAATCCATCAATGCAAACCCTGCGCCAGCGGCGCAGCCTGATAATTTGGGTAATGCAGAAAAACGCAAGGTTTGCCCCGCTTGGGCAAATGCGGTTTATGTTAAAAATTTCTACAAACAGGTTACGCCGCTGGCGTAAAAATACCAATAGTAAAACTTCTTGAAACCTTTTCCGCATATATGTTATAGCTATATAATTAAAAAATTAACTTGACGCCCATTGATATCGGGATATATTTTATTTTTCAAAAAGCGAAAAACCAACTCATTGATTTGTTATTTAATTACAGTTGATGTACGAACAGAAGGTTCCAGTTTATTAGCAACGTATTCATCCGACCAATTCCATGAAAGCCAGCTATAGGCTTTTTGTATAGTTGAAAATTCCTTTTTACGGTTTTCGAAAACCTGTCTTTGCGAAAGCGATGAACGGTAAAGATATTCACCTTCTGTGTTTTCTTTAACCGCCTCGGTTCTATCAAGCACCTCTAAATTCTTCTCCAAAAGTGGCAGCACTTTATCGGAAAGTGTGAGCAGAAATTTTACATCAAGGGTAATGGTATCTTTTCTTGCGAGGTTATATTTGGCAATGGTTTCATCCCAATGTATGCACGATGAAATCACGAGTATGATGATGGCTACCCATGCATTTACCCGCAATAAATAATAAGCAGTTTTTCTTTGATGAATTTTTATAAAAACGGTGGTTAATCCCGCTAGAACCATTACAAGAAATATTAAAACACCGATTCTTTTATAGGCCAGTCCGTAATGCCCGATGTAATAATAATCTCTGAATAATACAGAAACTACCAGTATTCCATTTTGCACTAACCATGCATAGGCACCTAAGCGTAACCATTTGTTTTGCTTATAAAAATTAAGATTGCCCCGAAAGAAAAAGAGTAATAAAAACATGGCAAGTAGGATTGAAAAAATCAGCAGTCCTGTTCCTTCATGCACGTATTCGCTGAGGTTGAGATTGTTGTTGTAGGCAAAGCCAAACCAAACATACCGGATGTCAACACAGTTAATACAAAGCAATAGCCCATTCAATAAAAACAAGCTAATGACGGCCGTTTTATTTTCATTGCGCAAAGCCATTGCCCCGTTGGCAAATCTGCCCATCAATACTGAAAGCAACTGGAACCAACTGCTTTCTTTCCATTGAAGGAGGTTGTTCTTTTTGCGCCACAAATCGTTTGGCATTTTGATATCGGCATCTGAAAAATATTGGACGCTGCTTTTTAATAATAGCCCTCCGGTAATTAACAAGCCCAATAATAAAAATCCCAATCGATCCCAGCTAAACCACGTAAAAAAACGACCGAAGAAATGTTGCAATGAGATTCCAATATCATTTACCAGGCTTTTAAAAATTGTGTTGGCAAAATTGTATAACATAAAAAATACCAACACCAATAAAATTGGAATGACTAAAAAGCGAATTTTTTTTTTAATT
>Ga0209591_10001818_pt1 | contig 26023 bp, 25 predicted proteins | sample MAT01_FD_187207 | JGI IMG/M metagenome (GOLD analysis project Ga0209591, IMG submission 187207) | Freshwater microbial communities from Lake Fryxell liftoff mats and glacier meltwater in Antarctica - MAT-01 (SPAdes) (version 2) | ecosystem: Environmental > Aquatic > Freshwater > Ice > Liftoff... | reverse complement strand
AACCTTACCGGATGTTGACTTCGCGATCGGAATATCGGTTATTATTGCGATCGGACAATGCTGATCAACGCTTGACCCCGCTGGGACGGGAAATTGGCTTGATTGGCGATCGGCGTTGGGAGTTATTCGAGCGGAAACAAGCTAATATTGTGGCAGAAAAAGCTCGTTTGTACTCAACTCGCGTCAAAGAACATGAAGAGGTTGGTAAAGCAATTTTTGCTGAGACTCAACAATCGATTAGAGGTTCGATTACTCTGGCTGATTTGTTGCGTCGTCCGGGTTTTCATTATGTCGATTTGGAACGGTACAATTTGGGCGATTCTAGTCTGAAGTTGGCTGAGAAAGATGGTGCAGAAATTGATATCAAATATTCTGGCTATCTGCAAAAACAGCAAAATCAAATTGATGAAATTGTTAGACACGAACGCCGACAATTGCCGGGAGATTTGGATTATATGGCAATTACAACTCTCTCGAAGGAGTCGCGGGAAAAGTTGACTAAAATTAGGCCGTTGACTATTGGCCAAGCATCTAGAATTGGTGGGGTGAATCCGGCTGATGTTAATGCTTTGTTGATTTTTCTGGAAGTGCGAAATCGTCAGCAGCCGGCTGGTGTGGGAAAGTAGGGTGAATGGCTGAAAATGTCTGAAAGGGCGATCGCCTCCAACGAAGTCTCCCCGTTTGCTACCAAAAATAATGGTTGTCGGTGAATCGAACTGTTTGAGTTGAAAAAAAGGTAGCGTTCGAGTTGCGGCAAATCTTGTAAATTTATGGTTTTTTGGCGCACCGCATCGGCGTTAATGCGGTTGATTAAATGGGGCGCGGACAAATATGTATCGAGGTAATGTACGACGCGATCGCCAATTTGTGCTGCTAGCTGATCTGCTAGGTTGTTAACCGCCTTTTGTCCGTTTGTATAGGAAAGATACCCGACTAAGCCCGCAGTCCCCACAATTTGTAGCACAAACGGTACAATCAGCACCGTTCGGAGGGGGAATTTTTTGATGATGGCAGTTAGGCGATTCCCTGGAAACCACACTGCAAAACCTGCACCCGGACGGACAATATGCGATCGGGCTCTTCTTGTGGCATTTACTGGCGCGAAACCGACCCTCCAGAACGCGGATCGGAAGCCCGTGACTGGTTCTACGTTCCCAACGTTCCGCCCCTAGTAGACGGTGAAATTCGCCGCTCTTATGTGTTGTGGCGCGAGTATATTGTGCCATTAATTGCGATCGAGTTTGCGATCGGCAATGGTTCAGAAGAACGGGACAATACTCCGTTATCTCGTTTACCTGAAGGCGGAAACCAGAAACCAGGAAAGTTTTGGGTCTACGAGCAGATTATCCACATCCCTTACTATGCGATATACGTCGTTAAAACGAGTGAATTGGAAGTCTACAATTGGGTGAATACTCGTTATCGCCGCCTGGAACCGAACGATCGCGGACATTACCCGATCGACCTGATGGGAGTAGAGTTAGGTGTGTGGGAAGGTAGCTATCAAAATCAGACCCAGCGATGGTTACGTTGGTGGGATAACGAGGGGAATTTATTGCGAACTGGGAGCGAACAAGCTAGACTAGAACGCCTCCACACTGAACAGGAACGCCAAAGAGCCGATCGCGCAGAGCCAACCCAACGGGATGCGATTCCCCTACTGCTGGCAATGGGTTTAACTGTAGAGCAAGTGGCTCAGGCGTTGTCGCTGTCGGTGGAAAAAGTGCGATCGCATCCTGCTCATCATTAGGCAAAGTCTTCAATCGGGCGATCGCTCCCGATCTGATTTGAGCCTTGGCGGTAGCTCTATGTAAGCTACATATCTTCCTCTTTAATCCCAGCATCCTTGAGAATAGCTCTTAAGGTTCCAGTAGGTAAGTCTCGATTGCTATGCACAGGAATAGAGAGGATAACTGCAACATCGTCTTTTCCATAGATATGGTGGCTACCAGTGATTCTTTTTAGTTCCCAACCATGTTGATCAACAATTTTGCAAAGTGCTTTGCCAGAAACAGATTTCATAGAGATAACTCAATTAACTGTTTTTCGGGGGCAAGTTCCTTTTGTTGACTAGCGACTTCAAGCCAACCCTGAACAGCATCTTCGAGCATCTCTAACAACTGTTCATAGCTCTCCCCCCAGGTGTGACAACCTGGAAGGGCTGGAACTGAACCACACCATACACCATCTTCTTGCCAAATAATCACCTTAATTTTCATGCCCAATCTCTAATAGCTATCTGCTAAGGATTTTAACGCACAATTTTACCTAAAAAGGCGGTTGTGGTTCATTGGAAAATTTTGCGTCAAGGTAATGCAAAATTGTTCTTGCCGCATTTATAACAAGTCGGGCTTCATCTTCGTCAAGTAATTTGTCGTTTGGGTGAGCAAGACTTGCTTTGTTTCTAATTGGATTGAGTGCGGTTATTACAGTTGCAAAGGCTTGAAGTATATCTTTAATATCCTCTTGCCTTGCACCCAATTTTTGCAAATTCGGGTGATTTTCGCGGAGCAACTTGAAAAGTCTTGTTATCGTCGGATTATCATCTTTGTGCTTATCATCTTTGTGCTTATCATCTTTGTAATTTATGCCCGCATCATTACATACCGCTTTCAGATAACCATGTAGGGCAGTATGAATACGGTCAACTCCGCTAGTCGCTCCGTTTACCTTAAGTAAGGCCTCTGCATCCTTTATCGCACGCTCCACAACATCAGTAGTAATTTTAGGCGATGGGCTAGATACAGAAGAACCCAACTCCAATCTTGTGACTACTGCGATTAACTCATCTTGTAAGACTTTATCACGTCCTGGGAATTTATCTATGACTCCCCGCAGTATTTTTGCCTGAATTTCAGGCGGTGATTCTTTTAGAATCGTCATAAATTTTTCGCGGGTGGTGCCTTCGTATTGATTTGGATCAATATCAAGGTCGCAATATTCTGGATAAAATTCAGCGTGAGTTCTATAACTAAAATCACCCAAATACCCGCTAGATACTCCTATGTAGCGGTTAACTATTTTCATTATCTCAGAACTGGTTAGACCGGACATTACAAAACCTCACACTTATGAGAGAGTCGCTTAACTTATAATTGTACAGTATAAAACCCTGCAATATACATCATTAAAACCAGCGAATTGGAGGTCTACAATTGGGTGAATACTCGTTATCGCCGCCTGGAACCGAACGATCGCGGACATTACCCGATCGACCTGATGGGAGTAGAGTTAGGTGTATGGGAAGGTAGCTATCAAAATCAGACCCAGCGATGGTTACGTTGGTGGGATAACCAAGGAAATTTATTGCGAACTGGGAGCGAACAAGCTAGACTAGAATGCCTCCACACTGAACAGGAACGCCAAAGAGCCGATCGCACCTGTGCAAACCCAACGGGATGGGATTCCCCTACTGCTGGCAATGGGTTTAACTGTAGAGCAAGTGGCTCAGGCGTTGTCGCTGTCGGTGAAAAAAGTGCGATCGCATCCTGCTCATGATTAGGCAAAGTCTTCAATCGGGCGATCCTCTTCGTTGGCGTAGCCCCCGTAGGGGCGGGCTTCGCTAACGCACGTTCAAGTAACTCAGTTATAGCTACTACACTCTGACAATGAAAACGGTATCCTATCCATAGATATATTAATTTAGATATTATATAGCGGTTCTCAAGCGTGGTGAGGTATGCCCTATGCCCTATGCCCTATGCCCTATGCCGGATAGTACCTCATATGAGAGCTCGAAAGGCTATATTAATTTAGATATATATATTAAAGTGTGGCTCTAAATAGTGGCATGATAGTTGTAAGTGAACTTTTGCTGAACAGCGTTACAAAATGTTACTATGAATAGCCTTCTTAAGTCTGACAAGTCTGAACTACCCATCAACGAGCGTAAAATTCCTTTAGAGCGGGATGTATTTTTACGTACCTTAATTCGAGAGTTGGCGGGTACATTACAGGATATCGTAGGCTTAGAGGAAGCCTCCGGGTTTATTAGTGTCGTGGGTCAGAACATGGGTAGGCAAATAGACCACGACTATAAAGCGGCTCTAGAGGTATCTCATCTAACGCGAGAGCAAGTAGCTGATGTTTTAGTGGATTTGAAGCGGCGAATCCAGGGTGAGTTTTATATTATTGAACAAACGGATGAAAAGATAGTCTTAGGGAATCGTGTTTGCCCGTTTGCCGAAAAAGTCATCGATCGCCCTGCCATGTGTATGATGACCTCCAATGTTTTTGGTTCCATTGCCGCAGACAATTTAGGGTACGCCAAAGTAGAACTGCAAGAGACGATCGCGATGGGTGCGCCCGGATGCCTGGTGGTTATTTATTTGAAACCTACTCCAGAAGCAGAAGCAAGTCAAGGCAGAGAATACTTTAAGGGAGAAAACGAGAGATGACTCCGGAACAGTTTCTCGAATTTGCCAAAATTTTGCCAGAACCTGTACTCATGATCGCAGGAAGTGGTCAGATATTAGCTAGCAATCCGGCATTCTCCAAGATGCTGGGACTAAACCATCAGATACTGCAAGGAAAAATGCTCTTTGAGATGGTCACTGACCCAGATGATAAGGTTAAACAGTATCTGCGTACTTGCTCCAGCAGCCGAGAAATGGTGCTTGGCTCATTAACCTTCAGTGCCAACAATGGAGAGCGTCGCGTGTGTCGCTGTGAAGGGGCAGTTATCCAACCCTGGGCACCAGAATCGCCTGCACTAATTTTTGTGCGGTTAAAAAATAGCGAATCCGCCAGTAGTCGATTCACGCTACTGAACAAGAAGATTGATGAATTGGCAAAAGAGATCCAGCAGCGCCAACGAGCGGAAGAAGAGCGGGCGCAACTTCTGGTGCAAGAACAGAAAGCACGAGCGGAGGCTGAAAAGCTGAATCGATTGAAGGATGAATTTCTATCGACAGTTTCCCATGAACTGCGAACCCCTCTCAATGCTATCCTTGGCTGGTCTCATATCCTTCGGACTAACAAGATAGACGAAGTTAGGATGAATCGTGCTCTGGAAACGATCGAGCGCAATGCCAGATCTCAGGCACAGTTAATTGAGGATCTTCTGGATATCTCACGCATTATTACGGGCAAGATTCGCCTCAATGTGCAAACAGTTGAGCTATTGTCCGTGATTGAAGCAGTGATCGATACCGTACAACCTGCCGCTGATGCCAAGAACATCCGCTTGCAATCAGTGATCGATCCAGCAGCGGGTCCTGTTTTAGGAGACTCCGAGCGGTTACAGCAGATTGTCTGGAATTTGCTCATCAATGCGATCAAGTTCACCCCGAAACAGGGGCGAGTTCAGGTTTACCTGCAACGCATTAACTCTCATGTAGAAATTGTTGTGGCGGATACAGGTCAAGGCATCAGTGCGGAATTCCTCCCCTACGTTTTTGAGCGCTTTCGTCAGGCGGATAGTTCCATTACCCGTACCATCGGTGGGCTGGGGTTGGGTTTGGCGATCGTTCGCCAATTGGTAGAGCTGCATGGCGGAACGGTGGATGCGGAAAGCCCAGGAGAAGGACAAGGCGCAACGTTTACTGTAAAACTACCCCTGATAGCCGTTCGGTCAACAGCGATTGAACCAGAACGGGTGCATCCCACAGTGGGAGGTAGTGTCCTGTTTGACTGCCCCTTTCAGCTAAATGGATTGAGGATACTGATCGTAGATGACGAGCCGGATATGCGGGATTTACTCGCCTACACGCTAGAAGTTTGTGGGGTAGAAGTCGTCGCTGCAACTTCAGCAGAGGAAGCAATCAAAGTGCTGACCGAATCTTCGACACCGATGGATATATTAATCAGTGATATTGGGATGCCAGATGAAGACGGTTATGCTCTGTTGCGTCGAGTCAGATCCCTGAAGCCAGAGAAGGGAGGCAGAATTCCGGCTATAGCTTTGACAGCCTATGCCAGAACTCAGGATCGCACGGCTGCTCTTCTAGCAGGTTTTCAGTCCCATGTTGCCAAACCAGTTGAATCTGCTGAATTAATTGCAGCGATCGCAAATCTGGCTGGACGAATCACTGGTACTTAGAGTATTAAGTAGTCGGACAGAAATAAACACGGTTGTGTAAAGAAAGATTAAGTTCAAGAGTGAAGGGGCGATCGCATCTTGCTCATCATTAGGCCAAGTGTTCAATCGGGCGATCGGACGCTTCAAACTGGAAATCAACGCTGCGATCGTTTCACTCTCGAATCGCTCCAAATCTGTGCGTAATCCTTGACCGATGTAAGCACGAATCAATGGCAGAGATCCTGGCTTTCTCGTCATTCCCAACAAAGGTAATGCCTTTTTGGGAAAACCGTTAAATTTCTACGTTTACTGCTTTCTCTAAACGATTAGTTTCACCTTTTGCCTCTTTGAGTAAATCGTTCCAATCGTCGGGAGGATGACCACTTTCAAGCATTTTCTTAAAAACTAGATAAGCATCTGTATTGCTGTCATAGGCCCGCTTAGAGTTTTCATCATTAACCCAAGCAAAGACGATAATTTTGCTTTCTTGATGATATCTAAAAAACAGTCGGTACTGCTGAAAAAATTTAGCCCTAAACCAGTGCTTGTAATCATCTCCAAGCGTAGCCCCTTGATGATAATTACGACTTGTTGGATCTTGAGGAATAACATCAAATGCTAACTTTACTATGGCGGCTAGACGCTTGGTGGCGTTTTTTTGCTTGTAGTCTTGAGGATGCTTCTGACGCAAATCTTCAACCTGCGTCAGAAGTTCTTCAAATTGGTTAAGAAAGAGAGGATGGGCAAATATGTTCCATCCATTAATCACTAGGGGCTGATTCACAGACAAACTTATTCATCCTCGTCGGAGAGTGGTGCATCAAGATCAAACTCGACTTCAGAGATTAAGGAGTGAACACGGCTTAATAAATCAGAGTTAATCGCTTTTAAGTGCTGAGGATTCTTTTTGATATCTTGTGCTAGAAAATTCAGAAACTGGCCCAGTATAGGATCGCTGTCCTTCTGGTCAGCGCGAGAAATTACTACTTGACCGTCAGGCTGGATGGTGTAGCCGATTTTATCACGTTTATTCAAGCCAAGGGCTTTGCGAACGGGCTCAGGGATTGTAGTCTGATAACGATCGGTCAGAGTAGATTCTGAGCATGGGGCTAGTGTTACAGCCATTGTTACCTCTAAACTTGTCGCTTAAACTCTCTCTCAATGGTAATGCAACTGCATTGTCTTGTCAAGAGTGACATCGTTGGGTTTTACAGATGCAAGCTGCTGTAGACCAATGGGAGGTCATTGATAGGAGGTTGATGTGGTTCGCGATCGCGTTTCACCTATCAGAAAAAAATGTAACGTTCGCGCTCACCGGACGGCAATATTGTTATGCGGGGATTTGTTTTGTCGCTGTTGGTGGAAGATGTGCAGAGATCGGGGTAAAGTGCGATCGCATCTTGCTCATCATTAGGCAAAGTGTTCAATCGGGCGATCCTCTTCGAGGGCTTCGCTAACTCACGTTCAAGTAACTCAGTTATAGCTACCACATTCTTAAACTAGAAATTGCATCTTATATCAAAAGATGACTGCCAAATTCTGGGATCTTGAATGATTTATTCAATGGCAGAGGGCTTCCAAACAATGCCTAACTGAGCTTTAAAATGATCATCCCCAACTCGCCCAGAATAGACTCCTAAAAATCTTCTTCCTCGACTTAATACAGCTTCATCTTGGTTTGTAGCACCTTCTGGGAACCAACAGCCTACTTCCTGTGCGTAAACAGGTGAACCAGACATCCCTTCGCGTGTCGCTGTATCAATAAAGATTTTAGGCAACCCGTCTATATCAACATCAGGTTCCGATGCAATACTTCCACGCTTCCAAATAGGGAGATTACCTCCTCCAGTTATTCCTATAGGGAATCCCAAAACAAAAACATCTAAGCCTGGAAGCAATCTTATTTTAGCGAGTTTAAGGGTTGGATCATTTGCCGCTTGGATTGCACTGCCCTCAATATCACATCTAGGAATGACGACTAAATCAACTTTGTTTTGATACTTTGGGTGTTCATACCATAGAGGCTTACTTGGTGAATCCCCCTCATCTTCATATAACGGTATGATTTGAGTACGCCACTCTATTAATCTAGCTTCCGATTGATCCTGAATATATGGAATTTTGATATGCAGGCGATCTGGAATGGCAGCCTGACTAGATTTGCACCTAAAAGTGTCTGGCTCTCGTCCGGTAACGTTATGCCAGTTTGTTACTAAGTATGACGCACCTTCATATAAGTAGAAAAAAGCAGTGCCAATAGCAATTTCTGTGTCTTTAAAACACATAGATATGGGCAATGGCACCCAGGAAAAAGGATCGCGTATCTCAGGAAACCTTTGTTGGGAAATATTCATAGTATCTACTTTTAAGCAGAAAGTTGGGTATAACCTGTACAGCTAAGCTGTTGTGCATTTAAATTGGGATTTTTGAAGCCTAGACTCCTTACCGCAAGGCTGTGAGGCAAAAAATTTAAATTCACAGCAGCTGATCAGAATACTTTATCAACATCAAATAACTTTGAAGTGATTTCTCCACAGACATTTTGTGGTGTAACTAAGTTTTAACCCGCAAATGCGAGATTAACACCTAATATAATCCCAAGCTAGCGCATATTTTGTGTCCAGTCAAGTTCTACTCAACCAAATGATCCAAATTTTCTCGAATTTGTGATTTACGGTATAGCATCCTTTATACTTCTGCATTACCGCAGTTTATTCCTTGTGTCGATCGCATCTATAACCCAAAGCCGGAGGAGAAGATTTTAGACCAATGGGAGGTCATTAATCCGGGGTTGGTGCGGTTCGCGATCGCGGTATCTCGCGCTTGCTTCTATTATTTGCGGTTTTTCCAATATCCAGGCTCTCGACTGCAATGCGTCACTGCCAGAATCAAAATGTAATCTTCCTCGATCGTCCGGTTCGTGGCCGATTCCGCCTCAAACACAGGCCAGACCCGACAAACTGATGGCGAACCGATAAACAGCCTGTGGTCTTGGTAAAAAGTTTGTTTGGGGATGCCCTCAAAAATCTGGTTTGTGCCGGAGTGGGAAGGTCAGCGCTAAACTGAGTTAAGTAAATGACTTTATATACTCATGACTATTTTTACTCTGCGATCGATCAAAAAAGACTTCGGCATCAAAGAACTCTTGACAGATGCCAGTTTCAGCCTCGACGAAGGCGATAAAGTCGGACTCATCGGCACCAACGGTTCCGGGAAATCCACCCTGCTGAAAATGATTGCCGGTATGGAGTCGATCGACGCGGGCGATCGCTGGGTCAATCCTGGGTCTACAATTGTCTATCTCCCGCAACAGCCCGATTTAGACGAAAGTCACACGGTTTTAGAGCAAGTATTTGCCGACAGCGGCGAACAAATGGCTTTGGTGCGCGAATATGAGGAAATTTCCGATCAATTGTCCCACGGCAAAGGCGATACAGACAAGTTGATGGCGCGTCTGTCTGCGGTGTCTGAACGAATTGATGAGGTGGATGCGTGGGATTTGGAAACCAAGGCGAAATTGATTTTGACTAAGCTGGGGATTGAGGATTTTGAGGCGAAAATTGGCGACTTGTCCGGCGGCTACCGCAAGCGAATTGCCTTAGCAACGGCTTTACTTTCCGAGCCCGATGTGCTGTTGATGGATGAACCGACAAACCACTTGGATGCGCTGTCTGTGGAGTGGTTGCAGAACTATTTGAACGGCTATCGCGGTGCACTGCTGCTGATTACGCACGATCGCTATTTTCTCGATCGCGTCACCAATCGCATTCTGGAGATCGATCGCGGCGACCTATACAATTATGCTGGCAATTACGCTTATTACTTGGAGAAAAAGGCGCTATCTGAAGAATCCGCTAGCAGCACTCAGCGCAAACACGCGGGAGTATTGCGGCGCGAGTTGGAATGGCTCAAAAAAGGGCCGAAAGCCCGCAGTACCAAGCAAAAAGCTCGGATCGATCGCATTAAGGATATGCGATCGCAGGAATTCAAACAAGTTAACGGCAAAGTCGAAATTGCCACAGCGGGCCGCCGGATTGGTAAGAAAGTCATTGAGTTATTGAATATCTGTAAAGCTTATGGCGATCGCACTTTAATCAAAGATTTTACCTACAATTTCACTCCCGAAGACCGGATTGGAATTATTGGCTGCAACGGTGCGGGAAAATCGACGCTGATGGATATCATCACCGGGCGCATCAAGACGGATTCGGGTACTGTCGAAATTGGAACAACCATTCATATCGGTTATTTCGACCAGCATTCAGAGGATTTGACACCCAATGAAGACCAGCGAGTGATTGAATACCTGAAAAGTGTGGCGGAATTGGTGCAAACGGCTGATGGGGAAATCATTACTGCTTCTCAAATGTTGGAGAAGTTTCTGTTTCCGCCCAATCAACAGTATGCTCCGATTAGCAAACTTTCGGGCGGGGAAAAGCGTCGGTTATTTCTGCTAAAGGTGCTGATGAGCGCGCCGAACGTGCTGATTTTGGACGAACCCACAAACGACCTAGACGTGCAGACTCTGGCGGTTTTGGAGGATTATCTGGAAGACTTTAACGGTTGCGTGATTGTGGTGTCGCACGATCGCTATTTTCTCGATCGGACGATCGACATGGTTTTCGCCTTAGAGCCTGGTGGCAATTTGCGTTTATATCCCGGCAATTACTCGGTATATTTAGATCACAAAAAAGCCGAAGAAGCCAAGGAACTCAAAGGACAAAAAGACAAAGAAAAGCTTGCACGCACCCCTGAATCTAACAATTCACAAGCCAAAGCTTCTACCACAAAATCAACCAAAGTTTCGTTCAACGATCAGCGGGAATACGAGCAGTTAGAGGCTCAAATTCCGAGACTGGAAGCTGAGAAACAAGAAGTTGAGAAGATTTTGTCAAACAATGCTCCGAGCGGGTTTGCGGAGGTGAAGAAGTTATCGGATCGTTTAGCTAAATTGACCCAGGATATCGATCGCGCGACTGAGCGGTGGTTAGAATTGGCCGAACGGGTGGGTTAATTTGGGTTGTCCGAGTGTTGTGTTTAAGTAGGTCATTGCTGCGAAAAAACAATAGTATCTAGTAGGGGCGGGTTTAGCTAACAATCTATGATACAAGCGAGTTATAAAGTGCAAAACCCGCCCTCTCCTCCTCCTAACAATCTATGATACAAGCGAGTTATAAAGTGCAAAACCCGCCCTCTCCTCCTCCTAACAATCTATGATAAAAGCGAGTTATAAAGTGCAAAACCCGCCCTCTCCTCCCCATCCAATGTTTATTTGTACCCACTCCTGCTCATAATGACAGGAGCTAAAAGAATTATGACTAAAAAAATCCCATGCTGAAACGAATATATATTGACAATTTTCGCTGTTTGGTAAATTTTGAACTAGATCTTGATGCAATTAATCTATTTCTGGGCTCTAACGGCTCAGGTAAATCAACAGTTTTTGAGGTGTTGCAGAAAATCCAAGCATTGGTCAGCGGCGACAGTAAGGTAGAAGGAATTTTCAAACCTGCGGACTGCACTCGCTGGCAAACTTCACCAATTCAGCGTTTCGAGCTAGAAATTATCGGTAATGGCGGCCTCTACAAATATGAATTAGGAATTGGTCACAATCGAGATAAATGTCGTGTAGAATACGAACGTCTGTGGTTTGACAACCAGCCTTTACTAAAATTTGAATTAGGCGAAGTTCAACTTTATCGAGATAATTATTCAGAGGGGCCGCAATACCCGTTTGATTGGTCGCAATCTCTACTCGCTTCATTAATGCCAAGAAACGACAACACGAAGTTAACTTGGTTTAGAGAACGGATGGCGCGATTTATCATCGTGCAAGTTGTTCCCAGCTTGATGGTTGATGAAAGTAGCCAAGAACAAATGCGTTTGACTCCTCAGATGGAAAATTTTGTTTCTTGGTATCGCTACTTATCTGAAGATCAAGGTAAAGTTGCTGAAATTGGAAATATTTTAAGAGATGTTTTGGATGGATTCACACATTTTAAGTTTGAGCGAGTCAGCGAAGATAATTTGGTGTTAAAACTGCGGTTTTCAGGAGAAACAGATAACAGCAAGCTAATTGAATATCGTCTGGGAGAATTGTCGGCCGGACAAAAAACATTAGTTGCTTTATACGCGCTGATTTACGGTACAAAATCTGAAGACTATACCTTGTGGATTGATGAACCGGAAAACTTTTTAGCATTGCCAGAAATTCAACCCTGGCTGATTGAGCTTTATGACCTTTGTAGCGAAGGAAAACTTCAAGCATTACTAATTTCTCATCATCCTGAGTTAATTAACTATCTTTTAGCTTCACCGATTGGCTATTGGTTTGAGCGTAAAAGCAATGCTGCTGTTCGAGTCAAACGAATTAGCGATAAAGTAGCTGACAATTCTGGATTGCCAGTTTCTGAACTGATTGCACGGAGATGGTTGAATGAGTCAGCGTAGAGTTCAGATTGTCATTCTCTGCGAGGATAGACAGCAGGAGGTTTTTGCGCGTTATTTCCTCAAAAAACGAGGTTTTACAGGTGTATTTCGGGCTAATATTTGTCCGAAAGGTAGCCAATCTGGAGAACAGTATGTACGCACTCACTATCCTGCGGAAGTGAAAGCTTATCGCCAGAATAGAAACCGGGTGTCGATCGGATTAGTGGTGTTAATTGATGCAGATATGGGTACGCTACAAGATAGATTAAGTCAGTTAGCTAGTATACTTGATCAAGATGCTCAGGATAAGAGGCGATCGGATGAAGCGATCGCGATTTTCGTTCCCAAGCGCAATATTGAGACTTGGATACATTATTTGCAGGGAGAATCTGTGAATGAGGAGGATGCTTATGCAAAATTTGAGAAAAATGAGGCTGTTTGCAAAACCGATGTTGAGGATTTAGCCGATCGATGTTATTCTCAGAGCTTACCAGAAGATGCGCCGCGATCGCTTCAGGCAGCTTGTGGGGAATTACAGCGGTTGTTACCACTTTTGGAGTCATAAGTTATGAGAAAATCTGCAACCTGTTATTACTGTCAAGCAAACTGACCAAAAACTTAAGACGGATAAAAGTCTGAAATCCTTGTCAAAGAAGCAATGCAAGCGGAAACAGCGGCAAAAAACCCGCTTTTTTTGCGAGAGCCTCAAGTAAAGCTATGTGTCAAAAACTGCGAATTCCCGCTGGGTGGGGTTGACAAAAGCAGTAGAATATGCAGTAAAAGTCAGGTTAAGCAAGTAAGACTGGTAGCAAAAAAAGGGTCAAAAAGCCCAAAATAGGCAAAACAAAAGTCGATCGCACAAAGTAAGTTGACCGAAGACTAAAAATATTGTAATCAGTGAGCTACAATTAACCTGTTCTGTGCCAAGAATTGGTCAACATCAAAAGTATCCTGTAGAAGTCTGAACTTGAGAATCTCAGGGTGGTCGAGGATCGGGAGTAAACAGAAAACTATGCCTCAAAAAGTAATCGCCAAACAGATGTCCTTGGAATCAGCGTCCGATCCGATCGCCGTGGTGGCGAGAGTCGAAACCGTGCCAGCCGAAACAGTGGCAGTAGAGTCCTACGCCGATCGGTTGATGGACGAACTGTTTGAAGGAGTCGATCGGGCATTCGACGGCAGCGCCGGACTGCCACCCGATCCAGTGGCGCCAGAGTTCGTGGCGCTCAAATCCATCTCGGTACCTCAAATAGTTTTGTCGCAGTTGACGGCAGAGCCGACGCGAGATGGTAAAAAAGACGTAGCAGCGATCGCCCGCCAAGTCGCCCTAGAAACAACTAAAAAACAGCAGTCCAAACAATCATTCGACAAAATCCTGCTCGGAGCAGCATTTGGGTCGCTACTGCTAGTCATGGGATTGTGGCTGGCAAGCAGGTCGGGACTGGTGCGCTTGCCCGTCGCCGTTGCCCCACAGACGCCGGCAGCAAGTAGCAAAACCGCACCAGACACCCAGTTTGTCGAATACGTGCAGCGATCCCTAGTAGCGATCGAACAAAAAAAAGCACCCCAGGCTAACTCCCAACTTGCCACAGTTCCCGGAGCCGCAACCCCAGGGACACTGCCGAGCATTTCAATTTCCGGCGCGCCACCGCCAACCGCAGGTCTTTCTACAGCAGTCAACCGCATCGCGAATGCCCTAGAACAAGTCGCCGCCCAGCCGGGAGCACCTGCACCCCAAGTCGTAGTCATCCCTCCCCCCGCTCAGGTGACAGTGGCTCCGGCGGCTCCCGCTCAGGTGACAGTGGCTCCGGGGGCTCCCGTTCAGGTGAATGTGGTAGCTCCGGCAGCTTCTCAAACCGCAGCAGGTTCGACTTCGCCGGCGGCCCCAGCTTCCGGTCGGGCGATCGCCGCCGCTGGCAATCGCACTCCCCTCGCAGCTTCCCCTTCCTCCTCGGAGTCTGTGCAGCCGAAGATTTTGGCTCGCGAAACGGAATCAGCACCAGCGCCGGCAGCAGGACAATCCGCGCCAGCGCCCCAGCAATCCGTAGCGGCTGTGAGCAGCACTCCGATTTCCGCGCAGACGTTGGTGGGGATTTTGGAGTTGGGCGATCGATCGGCTGCTTTGTTTGAAATAGACGGTGTAGCCCGCAGAATCTATGTCGGGGAAACTATCGGTGCTAGCGGTTGGACGCTGGCAGAAATCAAAAATCAAGAAGCAGTTATCCGCAAGGGTGGAGATGTGCGATCGGTTTTTGTCGGCCAAAAGTTCTAATCAGTCATTAGTCATTGGTCATTGGTCATTAGTAGGGGCGGGTTTAGCTAAGGATATATGATACAAATGAGTAAAAAAAGGACAAAACCCGCCCTCATACCAATTTCATAAAGTAGCGCTAGATATTACCCCCCCACCCCCCCCTTACTAAGGGGGGATCAGACTTCATCAGCACATCTTTAGAAAAATGGTATCAGTCATCAGTCATCGATCATCGGTCATTTGTTAGGATTTTGGTAATCGGTAATTGGTAATCGGCGATCGTGAGGCTGTATCTCACAATGGTTGAAAACAGTTATAATAACTAACAACTCATGAGCGATCGCCAATGACGATTATTAGGTGCGCTCGGACAGAATATAACAACTAACAACTAATGACCAATGACTAATGACCAATGACAAATGACTAATAACTAATGACTGAGGAATTATAAAAAATGGGCTTATTTGACGATTTCAGCCGCTTGCTAGAAAACAGATTAGAAGAATTTTTACGCAGTAACCCTCATCTGGAGTTGCAAGCAATAGAAGAACAACTCAAGGAACAAGAAGAAGACACCCTGCGGCTGATTCTCGATATCCAGAAACAAGAGAAAACACTGCAAGCCGAAATTCTCTCCGCCGCCCAAGAAATTCAGCGCTGGAACGATCGCGCGAACAAAGCTAAAGCCGCTCAAAGGCTCGACTTAGCTCAAGCAGCCCAAGAACGACAAGCAGCTTTGCTACGTCAGGGAAATCAGCGCTGGGGACAAATGCAAGGCTGCAAAGAACGGATTGAGAAAGCTAAAGAATTGTACCGCCAAATTCAATTGCGCCGAAAAGAAGTCCGCGCCAAAGCAGCGGAAGCCGCAGCAACCCGCACTAGCACTAAAACAGAGCCGAATTGGGATACAAAGGGTTGGAATCAAAGTTCTAATTATAACAGTTTTAAGGCGGCAGACCCTCTCGAACAAAAGTTTCAAAACTGGGAAGCCGAGGAAGAACTCGATCGCATGAAGCGCAATATCGGTCGATAAGCTGCTGCGCGAGCCAGAGATTGTCTGCGATGTTCGAGAGCCGGACTTGAGGAGTGGGGGATAGTTCCGGGAAATATACAATTTAAATCCGCAACAGTCGATCGAGGCTATCTATCCTGAACAATAATTTTTGTTAATTTTGTAGCCATATCGTCGTAAATATGTAACCAATCTCAAATCTCAAATCCTAGGACTTTGATTTCTGCCAAATCCAGCGTATCGCTCATAACATAGAGAAATAGTCGCCTTCATCGAAAAATTGGGTAGAAACCCCGTCCTTTTAGGACGGCTTTGTGTTACAATATAATTGGTCAATGACCCACCCGCGACTATGTGAACATAAACCCTAATTAATAAGTTTGCGACAACCGCAACGGGAAAGAAAAATAGGTAGACCGGGAAAAGAGGACAGGGCAATGGGCAGTCCAACCCTAGAATCAAACAACAAAGATTTTTGTTGCTATTCGACACATAAAACCGCAGGGCTTGCGGGGTTAGTCTGTGGAGCGAACATAAGACCAAATCTCTTTGAGAGTGGAGGCAGTTGCTAAGAAGCAGAAATTCAAATCGTGAGGTTTGAGAATCCCCGTCCGCGACGGTTGGGGTGGATGTCAAGGCATCATAGAAACTTGTCCCTCACATCATTGAAATCGATGACTGCCCAAAACTCCCCGGTTTCCCCGATCACCTGGCTTGAAGACCGAGTTCTGCTAATTGACCAAAACCGACTGCCACAAGAATATAGCACAGTCGAAATTAGTCGCTGCGAAGATATGGCTGAGGCGATTAAAACTATGATAGTTCGAGGTGCTCCGGCGATCGGCGTAGCGGCAGCCTACGGGATGTATTTGGGCGCGCGGGAAATCGAAACGGGCGATCGCACCGAATTTCTGGCTAAACTAGAACAAGTTGGTGATTTATTGCGATCGACTCGTCCCACGGCGGTTAATTTGTTTTGGGCAATATCCCGAATGCTCAAAACAGCCGAGAAAACTAGCGGTTCCGTCGAACAAGTACAAAAAACTTTGTTAGAAATGGCTAAAACCATTCAAGCAGAAGACTTGCAAACCTGTAAAGATATCGGCGACAAAGGTTTGGAAGTTCTACCAGCAACACCCGAAAAATTGAACTTACTAACTCACTGCAATGCCGGTGCATTAGCCACAGCCGGCTACGGCACAGCTTTAGGCGTATTTCGTTCTGCTTGGCGAGAAGGCAGACTCGGCAGAGTTTTTGCAGACGAAACTCGGCCCCGTCTCCAAGGTGCCAAACTCACCACTTGGGAATGCGTGCAAGAAGGAATTCCCGTCACATTAATCGCCGACAATATGGCCGCACACTGCATGAAACTCGGCATGATTCACGCAGTAGTTGTCGGTGCAGACAGAATCGCTGCTAACGGCGACGCAGCTAATAAAATTGGCACTTACAGTTTAGCAATTGTTGCCAAAGCTCACAACGTCCCGTTTTTTGTCGCCGCCCCTCTGTCAACAATTGATTTTGAACTTTCCGACGGTAGCAAAATTCCCATTGAAGAACGCGATTCAGTTGAAATCTACCAAGTTGGAACTACGCGAATTTGTCCAGAAGGAGTAGAATTTTACAATCCAGCTTTTGACGTAACTCCGGCGGCATTAATATCGGGAATTATCACCGAACACGGCACGGTTGCTCCGGGAAATTTAAAACAGTTTCAAGCCAAAAAATTAGTTTAATTGTATGTTACTCAACCGCTTAATTTACAAGAAATTATTGCAAATAATCCCGCTTTTGTCAAGTAGGTTTGCCGATAAATTTGAGGGAAAGATTGAGGGAAAATCTTTAGGGAAACGGCCGTCTTGTTTCCCTAGGGGGAAGCAACTTTTAAACAATGCTACAAGTCGGATTCGTAGATGTCGCAATCGGCAGAGGAAAGTTGTTATAACAGCTCTAACTTTGCCAGTTGTTTTTGCCACAGTCGCTCAGGCTCAGTGGCCAACCACTTTGAACGCTCAGGAATCTGCAGCCAAACAATATGTGGCAGCGATGAATAAAGCTCAGCAAGCCTACTATGCAAACAATACGGGTTTTACAAGTTCTGTTGCCAATCTAGGCCTCGGTCGCATTAAAGCTGACACAGCTAACTACAAATATTCAATTAATACCGGGAACAAAGCTGTATTTAATTATGCAGTGTCCAATCAAGCTAATCTCAAAAGTTTTGTGGGTGGAGTCTTTTTAGTAGGAAACAAGACCCAAACAATCTTGTGTCTAAATGTTGCTCCTGGCGAGATTAAACCACCTAATCCAATGAATACCAATGGGGTTTTAGAATGTGCGGCCGGTACAGGAAAAATTGCTCAATGAATTATGTCTAATTTACTGTATAATTTAGCAAAAAATTGGATTGTAAGCGCAGATTTAGCTAAGCAGTTGCTGTCAGGAGGAGCTACTCTGCTTGATGCTCGCGAACCTATTTTAAAGTGGTTTTGCCGTCTGCCGCCAGCTATTCCGGTAACTTGGCAGGAATTTTCGCGATCGCACTTTCCGCATCAAGGCCAAATTATCGAAGATGATGCAATTTTAACACAAAAGCTGCAAGCACTGGGAATTTGTCAAGAGCATAGCTGACGCACCCTACAGTTTCAGTCGTAGTCGTAGGGTGCGTCAGCTTGGAGTCTGTGAATTAACGATAAAATAAAGGTAGCTGACGCACCCTACTAAGCTGTGACAAAACCGCTAATTTATTAGGAATTCAACCTTGATCAACGGGCGGGTTTTAGTTTGACAATCTCAACCGACTTGTTCGATATACTGAGCGAGATCGTCGCGCAGGCGGCTGAGTTCGGCTTCGGTGGTGACGCGCAGACGATCGTCCCTAACCGTAATCAGCACTTTCGCAGCAAAAGGCGTCGCCCAAATATTGGGGTTGCAGAAAACCTCCAAAAATACATCCCCTGCATACCGATATTCCATCGGTTTTTGGGGAGAGGCTTTACCGCCAGCGGTTTTTATTTGCTCCCAATGCTCCCGAACAAAATCCCGTTGAAGATATTTGGTTACAATCTAAAAATTTTTACGAAAGTATTGGTATTTATGTAAGTCTTTTAAGATCATCAAATTTTTGTTGGAGTTTTTCACCAAGGAACATAAATTTGATTTCCCCAAAATCCATCAGCAAGCCCTACATAGAAAATCATTTAGGATTGCTATATTCTCTTCTCTACTCTTCCTTCGCGTCCTTCGCGCCTTCGCGGTTCAAGAATTCGGTACTCTTGCAGTTTTGCGCTACGCTAAACAACAAAATCTCAATAAGCGCACACAACAAATGAAATACTTCTTCTTATCCGACGGCTGGAAAGTAGGGCGCGTCTGGGGGGTAGGTGGCGAGTGGACAGCAGCCGGCTGGAGGCGCCAGCCGGACATCCAACAGCTCAACCTCTGTCTTTTGGATCGCAACGAAAAAATGTGGCTCTACCGGGTAGAAGAAGCCGTACTCATGGTAGAAGTCAAACCAGGAGCCACCCTCGACCCCACAGATCCAGCAAAAAATATCGGCAGCGTCACACTCACCAGACTGATCGATGCCGAGCAAGTCCTCGAACGCCTTGGGACGATCGCCGCCCGCTGCGAAATGGGCAACCCGCAACTAATGTAATGCCCAACATATTGCAATCGGTTCTAACACTCGATACACTTCTTTAAATAACTTTCATTTTTATGCCTCCACCTTTGAAGGTAGATGGCATTCGGCAAAAGACAGAGTTTAAAGCCCGCAGGTAACTGCACGGCATTGAGAATCTGATTTTCCCGTAAAAATAGACATCATCACTTACACCTTGGAGAACCGCAGTCAATGGGACTACCCTGGTATCGCGTACACACAGTCGTCTTAAATGACCCAGGTCGATTGATTTCTGTACACTTAATGCACACTGCCCTCGTGGCAGGTTGGGCCGGCTCAATGGCCCTTTACGAACTAGCAATCTTTGACCCCACAGACCCAGTTCTGAACCCGATGTGGCGTCAAGGGATGTTCGTGTTACCCTTCATGACTCGCTTAGGAGTCACCGGTTCTTGGGGCGGTTGGAGCATCACCGGCGCAACTAACGTCGATCCCGGCTTCTGGTCTTTTGAAGGCGTTGCGATCGCTCACATCATCCTCTCCGGTTTGCTGTTCTTAGCAGCAGTCTGGCACTGGGTATTCTGGGATTTGGAACTCTTCAGAGATCCTCGCACCGGCGAACCAGCCCTCGACTTGCCAAAAATGTTTGGCATTCACTTGTTCCTCTCCGGCTTACTCTGCTTTGGCTTCGGCGCATTCCACCTTTCTGGACTTTTTGGGCCGGGAATGTGGGTTTCCGACCCCTACGGCTTGACTGGTCACGTCCAGCCAGTGGCGCCTTCTTGGGGCCCTGAAGGCTTCGATCCGTTCAATCCGGGTGGCATCGTCGCTCACCACATTGCAGCGGGCGTAGTCGGCGTAATTGCTGGTTTGTTCCACTTGACAGTGCGGCCGCCGGAACGTCTTTACAAAGCCCTGCGGATGGGTAACATCGAAACTGTACTTTCTAGCAGTATCGCTGCTGTGTTCTTTGCAGCTTTCGTGGTTGCGGGTACGATGTGGTACGGTTCTGCTGCTACTCCGATCGAGCTTTTCGGCCCAACTCGCTATCAGTGGGATGGCGGCTATTTCCAACAAGAAATCGATCGCCGAGCTCAAGCTAGCTTAGCCGGAGGCCAAAGCTTCCAACAAGCTTACGAAAAAATTCCCGAAAAATTGGCCTTCTACGACTACGTGGGCAACTCTCCAGCCAAAGGCGGTTTGTTCCGCGCTGGCGCGATGGTCAACGGCGACGGCATTGCAAAAACCTGGCTGGGCCATCCAGTATTTACTGACAGCGAAGGTCGGGTTTTGTCGGTACGCCGCCTCCCGAACTTCTTTGAAACTTTCCCAGTAATTTTGACGGACAAAGATGGGGTCGTTCGCGCTGACATTCCCTTCCGCCGCGCTGAATCAAAATACAGCTTTGAACAAAGCGGAGTTACTGTCAGCTTCTACGGTGGCGAACTTAACGGTCAAACTTTTAATAATCCTCTAGATGTGAAGAAGTTTGCTCGCGCTGCCCAAAAGGGTGAAGTATTTGATTTCGATCGCGAAACCTTGAATTCTGACGGTGTTTTCCGCACTTCAACTCGCGGTTGGTTCACTTTCGGACACGTTTGCTTTGCTTTGCTGTTCTTCTTCGGCCATATCTGGCACGGTTCTCGGACTATTTTCCGCGACGTGTTTGCTGGAGTTGAGGCTGACTTGGAAGAGCAAGTCGAGTGGGGCTTGTTCCAAAAACTGGGCGACAAGAGCACAAGAAGAGAAGAATCTATCTAGTTTTCTGCCGCCAAACAGAGCACCGGGAAACTTCCCCGGTGCACAAAAACCCGGTTTCTTCAAGAAACCGGGTTTTTTTAGTTAATAAAAAAAGCAGCAATAATTAAGATAAAATAATATAGCAAGGGAAGATAGGGAAAATTTAACATGGAAAGTGTTGCTTACATTTTGATGCTGGCTTTAGCCTTGGGCGTGATATTTTTTGCGATCGCCTTTCGGGAACCACCCCGGATTGGCAAATAATTAGCTATACGCCTGCGGCCTTTCGTCAGGTTAACAATCGTCTAAAAACTTTTGTATCTCCCGCCCGTCGCCTAGGCTAGATCCCCCTAAATCCCCCGAAAGCAAGGGGGACTTTGAGAGAAGACTGCTGTCCCCCCTGACTATCAGGGGACTTTGAAGCTCTTGTCCCCCCCTTCTTAAGGGGGGCTAGGGGGGATCGAGGCCTAGTCATCAAACAGCAGTCTAGAACTACGTTTTAGCTCAAGTTGACACATAAACTCACCTGCATCACAGGGGATTTAAGCCCCCACCTTTAGGTGGATTGTTTTTAGGTAGGGGCTTAAATCCCCTGCCTAAAAACTTCGCACTCCGAAGTCAACTGTCAACTGTCAACTGTCAACTGTCAACTGTTAAGGCTCTATCCTGAGTCATTTTTCTAGTCCAGCCATTCATTAGACCCCACGCGGTTAGATGAATGGCAATTTGCTGGCAACGCCTGTTAAAATCAGCAATCATGCGCTGTTCCTCCTGCCAACATACAAATAGTCGCGTTCTCGAATCGCGTTCAGCCGAATCAGGTCAAAGCATCCGTCGGCGGCGCGAATGTTTGAGATGCCAGCACCGCTTCACAACTTACGAACGCATAGAATTTGTGCCGATTACGGTGATTAAGCGGGACGGCAAACGCGAATCTTTCGATCGCTCAAAATTAGTCAGAGGACTGGTTCGGGCCTGCGAAAAAACAGGTTTGTCTTCCGGTCAACTAGAAACCCTGGCCGAAGAAATCGAAGCGCAACTCCAAGGTCGATCGCTCCGAGAACTCGCCAGCTCAGAAATTGGGGAACTGGTGTTGTCGCACCTACGGCCGCTCAGCGAAGTCGCTTATGTCCGTTTTGCCTCCGTATATCGGCAATTTCGAGGCATCCGAGATTTTGTAGATACTCTAAATCACCTTCAAAATCCCCTCAACGAAGCCCAGAATCAAGAAACTCCGTCAGATTTTGACCCAGATTTGTCAGATGCCGGTGCGATCGATCGAGAAAGCCCCGCAGGATGCGCTACTCCCAGCTAAACTCGCTTAAATTAATTGATAGAAATATTCTGGGAGATGGAAAACCGTGTCGCGATCGACCCCGATGACAAGGGACTCAAGGGACTCTCAGTCGAGCGAAAGTTCTTTTTTCTCAGTAAGAGTGCTGGGTGTGATATGATCGTCATCGGTCTAAAATTGAGTATAACTAGACAACGTAAAAACTCAACTAGATTAGTTGAGTGCGTAGTCACACCGTTAGGTGTTGCAGTTTAGGAAAGCTAAATTTGAACAAAACCTAACTAAAGGTCAATACGGTTTAGTTAAGCCAGATCCCCCCTTAGCTTGCCCCCTACTCGACCCCTACTCCCCTTAAAAAGGGGGGGACAAGAGTATTCTCAAAGTCCCCCTTCTTAAGGGGGATTTAGGGGGATCTCCGGGCAATAAACAGCGTTAGCTCAACCGTATTGAAATACAGGTCGGTGACTAATTAAATACGGTAGGGCATACCGAAATTTATGCTTATCAAAAAGCGACCTCTACTTAGACAAGAGTAATCCTGTCACAAGCAAGTCAGCTAGCATAAAGAATCTCAGTTTCATTAAAGCTGAGATTGTCAATTAACTCTGAATGTTAAGATTAAACACTTTAACCCAGAGTTTCTAGTAATAGTAATGGCAAGCCCGGATGTGCAGTTGCACCGGGGAAAAGTTAGCAAAAACTGACTTTAGTAACAGATTTTGCAAGAAGTTAACCGCTTTTTCACCAAAATCTCTAATATCTGCCGGCACAAACGAAAAACATGAAGGAGAGAAATCCTAGGAAACTATTCGCATGGTCAATCTCAAAACCACAGTCAAAGACATCGGCTTTACTCACGAAGATTTTGCGGCCTTACTTGATAAATATGACTATCACTTTAGCCCCGGCGACGTAGTAGCGGGTACAGTTTTTAGTATAGAACCGAGGGGCGCTCTGATTGATATCGGTGCTAAAACAGCAGCGTACATTCCCATTCAGGAAATGTCCATCAATCGAGTGGAAAGCCCTGAAGAAGTATTGCAATCAAACGAAACCAGAGAATTTTTCATCCTCACCGATGAAAACGAAGACGGACAATTAACCCTGTCCATCCGACGCATCGAGTATATGCGGGCCTGGGAAAGAGTGCGACAACTGCAAGCAGAAGATGCTACCGTGCGATCGCAAGTATTCGCCACCAACCGAGGCGGCGCACTTGTCAGAATTGAAGGCTTGCGAGGCTTTATTCCCGGTTCTCACATCAGTACCCGCAAACCGAAGGAAGAATTAGTCGCCGAAGAATTGCCATTAAAATTCTTAGAGGTAGACGAAGACCGCAACCGCCTAGTGTTGAGTCATCGTCGCGCCTTAGTCGAACGCAAGATGAACCGCCTCGAAGTCGGGGAAGTGGTCATCGGTACAGTACGCGGTATCAAGCCCTACGGTGCGTTTATCGACATCGGTGGTGTCAGCGGCTTGCTGCACATCTCAGAAATTTCGCACGACCACATCGATACGCCTCATAGCGTGTTTAATGTCAACGACGAAGTGAAAGTGATGATCATTGACTTGGATGCTGAGAGAGGCCGGATTTCTCTCTCCACCAAGCAGTTGGAACCGGAACCGGGCGCGATGGTCAAAAATCGCGAATTGGTTTATGAAAAAGCTGAGGAAATGGCAGCTAAGTTCCGGGAGAAAATGCTCGCTCAAAAGCAAGCTAAAGCAGGCATAGAAGTTGCTGTAGACTCAACTGATGTTGATGATATCTCCGACGAAATACTCGAAGATGTGCCCTCAGCAATGGAAGAAGATGAGCCCGAAGTAGCAGCGGAAGCCGCACCCGAAGTAGCAGCCGAAGCAGCACCAGAGGTAGCAGCCGAAGCCGCACCAGAGGTAGCAGCCGAAGCCGCACCGGAAGTAGCAGCCGAAGCCGCACCGGAAGTAGTAGCAGAAGCCGCACCAGAGGTAGCAGCCGAAGCCGCACCAGAGGTAGCAGCAGAAGCGGCACCGGAAGTCGCAGCCGAAGCCGCACCAGAAGCCGCACCGGAAGTCGCAGCCGAAGCCGCACCAGAGGTAGCAGCCGAAGCCGCGCCGGAAGTCGCAGCCGAAGCCGCACCCGAAGTAGCACCGGAAGCAGTATTAGTAGTAGAGGAAGAAGTTCCTCCTGCGACGGTCGAATAACATCACAGTCACTGTGATTAAAAGAGGGAAAATTCCCTCTTTTTTTTGTCTTTAATGTCTCAATTATTAATAATTAGTTATACTTCAATATGGTTCAGTTAATACTATTTATTTCCCGGAGATCCCCCTAAATCCCCCTGGTTGTAGGGGGACTTTGAGAATACTCCGGTTCCCCCCTTTTTAAGGGGGGTTAGGGGGGATCTCCGGGCCAAACTTATGCAACAGATATCCGTAGGGACACCGCACCGTGCCCATTGGTGTCAACAATCAGGCCCAAAGCCCGCCAAGTCTCTCTGTAGACCCGCGAGTCCGCCAGGAGTTAAAACCCCTGTCTAATAGCTAAAGTCCTCGCTATGAGGACTGAAGAAATCATCAGTCCTCTTTGAGAGGACTTGCGCTTTGAGGCAGGGGTTTTAACCCTTGCCGGACTATGGGTTGTACCTTAAGTTGACACTCCTTGGGCATTGCCGTCTCCTGATTGGCAACGACACGGTAGGAGAGGACACGGCAGTGCCGTTTCCCTACCCGTAGAATGTCTGTAGGGACACGGTAGGAGGCATTGGTGTCAACAATCAGGCCCAAAGCCCGCCAAGTCCGCCTGTAGACCCGTCAGTCCAACCGGAGTTAAAACCCCTGTCTAATAGCTAAAGTCCTCGCTATGAGGACTGAAGAAATCATCAGTCCTCTTTGAGAGGACTTGCGCTTTGAGGCAGGGGTTTTAACCCTTGCCGGACTATGGGTTGTACCTTAAGTTGACACCTATGGGTAGGAGAGGACATGGTAATGCCGTTTGTCTACGGGAATCATGGATACGGTAATGCCGTTTTTCCTACTCGTTACCAGACTTCAGATTGGGAACAAATTACAAATTACAAATTACAAATTTAAAAGGGAATACAATCTGCATAAGTCGCTTTTACTGCTATAATTAACGCGGAATCTATAATCGCGCTGTCTGCCGATCGCGCCACTGAAAAAAAGCTCATTAAACTAAGCAAATATACCTGGTCAATCCTAGCCTCTTACTGCGATCGCAGTAACAGCAGATACAGTCCTTCGATCGCCCTAATTAGATCGCTCCCAAGCTACACCTCATCCTTAAGGGAGTTGTATAATCCCGGCAACTTAAGCTCTAATAAAAATAGTGCGAATTACTCGGCCGCACGCTTACCGGATACATTTGCTGCGAAATAGCTGCGGTACAGGATTTAAAATCATGACTTCTAATCAATCCTCTCTAGAAAATACACCCGAATCGATCGCACCACCCGCCCTCGATATCGAACAATTAGCCAAAACCGATGCCCCGTTTCCCATTGTGGGGATTGCCGCCTCAGCGGGAGGGCTGGAAGCATTCACTGAGTTACTCAGCCATTTACCACTAGATACAGGCATGGCGTTTGTGCTGATTCAGCATTTAGCCCCCGATCACAAGAGTCTGCTCACCGAGATTCTCGCGAGAACAA
>Ga0209591_10001815_pt1 | contig 26027 bp, 21 predicted proteins | sample MAT01_FD_187207 | JGI IMG/M metagenome (GOLD analysis project Ga0209591, IMG submission 187207) | Freshwater microbial communities from Lake Fryxell liftoff mats and glacier meltwater in Antarctica - MAT-01 (SPAdes) (version 2) | ecosystem: Environmental > Aquatic > Freshwater > Ice > Liftoff... | reverse complement strand
CGTGACCGTGACCGTAACCGTGACCGTCGACCGTGACCGTCGACCGTCACTGTCGGCCGTGGCCGTAACCGTCGGTTGCTCAGCCGGGTGCGTCGGGATCGACGAACGGCGTGCGGAGCACGACGGCGGTCTTCTTGTGGCGGCGGAGGTTGAGCATCTCGACGAGGAACGAGAAGCCCATGGCGAAGTAGACGTAGCCCTTGTTGAGGTGCTGTCCCATGCCCTCGCCGATCAGGAGCACGCCGATGAGCACAAGGAACGACAGCGCGAGCATCTTCACCGACGGGTGACGCTCGACGAAGTCGCCCACGTTGCCGGCGAAGACGAGCATCACGCCGACCGCCGCGATCATCGCCGCGACCATGACCCACAGCTGCTTGGCCATGCCGACCGCGGTGATCACCGAGTCGAGCGAGAACACGAGGTCGAGGATCATGATCTGCAGCAGCACCATCGCGGCGCCGCTGCGCTTGCCAGTCATGGCCTCGGCCTCGCCGCCGCCCTCGAGCTTGTGATGGATCTCGAGCGTGGCCTTGCCGACGAGGAAGAGGCCGCCGCCCAGCATGATCAGGGCGCGCCCCGAGAACGCGTGATTCGCGACCGAGAAGAGCGGCGCGGTCAGCTTCATGATCGCCGACAGCGCGAACAAGAGCCCGAGGCGCATCACCAGCGCGCCGACCAAGCCGGCCCGGCGCACCCACGGCCGATCCTTTTCGGGCAGGCGCCCGACCAAGATCGAGATGAAGACGATGTTGTCGATGCCCAGGACGATCTCCATCGCGGTCAGCGACAGGAGCGCGATCCAGGCGTCGGCCGAGGCCAGCGCGTCCAACCTACTCGGCCGCTGACGGATCCATCGACTCGGCCGGGGCGACCTCGTCGGTGTTGGGGCGCGCCACGATCTCGACCGACCGCATGTGGGCGGGCGCGGCGGCGCGCTCCTCCTTCGACATCATCGCGACCTCGAGTTGGCCGAGCCGCTCGATCTCGGCGAGCGCGTTGTAGCCGCCGACGAAGACGCCGCGCAGGTAGATGTACGGCACGGTCTGCTGCTTGGTCTCGGTGCTGAGGCCGAGCGTGAAGTGCTCGTTCTCGGGCTGCTCGAGGTCGACGAAGTCGTAGTCGACCTTGTGCTTCTCGAGGACGGTCATCGCGCGGCCGGTCCAGGCGCAGCTGTTCTTGCCGTAGACCTGGGCCTTGATCTCGGGGTTGCCGAGCGCCTTGGACTTGGCGACCGGCGGCGTCACCGCGGCGACCGCGACCGCGTTGGCGAGCGGCGCCGGCACCGGCTTGGCCTTCTGGGGCGCCGCCGCCGCGCCGCCGAAGCGGGACCGCAACTTGGCGAAGCGAGGATCGTGATCCCAGCGCTCCTTCACGTAGTCGCGCACGTCACCGCCGACCTCGTCGGCACGATCGATGGCCGCCTTGACCGAGGTCATGAGCTTGCTGGCGAGCTCTTTGGGGAGTCGAGACGGCGTGGCAGGCATGGGCACGGACCTTAGTGGGCTGGACCGCCGGCGGCAAGATGCTATCGGCCGGCCGCCTGCCGGGTCGCGGCGATATCCAGATCGCCGATGAGCTGCATCGCGGTCTGGTAGCGGCGGCGCGGGTCCTTGGCCATCGCGGTGCGCACCACTTGCAGGAGGGAGGGCGACACCGGCGCGTGCATCGACACCAGCGGCGGCAGCTCCGCGTGCAGGTGCTGCGCCAGCACCGCGCGCGCCGAGTCGCCGCGGAATGGCGGGCGCCCGTCGATCATCTCGAACAGCACGCAGCCCAGCGCGTACAGATCGCTGCGCCCGTCGATGGCGCTGCCCGAGATGTGCTCGGGCGACATGTAATACGGCGTGCCCAGGGTCATGCCCGCGCCGGTGACCGCGTCGCCCAGATCGTCGAGGATCTTGGCGGCGCCGAAATCGGCGAGCTTGGTGTCGAGCAGCTCGTCGACGAAGACGTTGCCGGGCTTGAGGTCGCGGTGGATGACGTCGACCAGGTGGGCCGCGACCAGACCCTCGGCGATGCCGCGCGCGATCACGATGGCGTCGATAGGCACCAGCGGGCCCCGCTTGATGCGAGTGCGCAAGGTCTCGCTGCGCACCAGCTCCATCACCAGGTAGGGCCGACCGTCGGCAAGGTGGCCGAAGTCGTAGGTCTCGACGATGCGCGGGTGACGCGCCCGCACCGCGGCCCGGGCCTCGCGGACGAAGCGCGCCATCGTGATCGGGTCGGCCGCGTAGGCGCCGCGCAAGACCTTGATCGCGACCTCGCGGCCGATCGTACGATGGACCGCGCTGTAGACCGTGCCCATGCCGCCCTCGCCGACCTGCTCGACGATCCGGTACTTGTCGATCTGCTCGAGGCGTTGCACCGGCGGCGGCGCGTCGGTGCCTAGCACCAGCCGGCGCAGCTCGAGGGCGGCGCCGGCGGCATGGCGGCGGTAGGCGATCACGATCTGGCCGATGCCGGTCGGCGTGCTCACCGACAGCCGGCCCAGTCGCTCGTTCGCGGTGGCGGGGTCGATCCCGGCGTGCAGGGCCAGCCGCGCGGCGATGCTGTCGCCGGTCGCGATCGGCACCGTGGCCAGGACGTGGTTGCGTCCGCGCACATCAGCCTCGATGCGCGCGAGCGCGCCGTCGGGCACCACCAGCAGGCCGACCGCGGCGCGGCGCATCGGCAGCATCGCCAGCGCCTCAGCCAGGTCGATCGGGGTCGCGCGGCGGACCACCTCGTCGATGTCGGCTGCCGTGGCCGGATCGTCCTCGAGCATCGCGATCGTCGCTTCGAGGGCGTCGCTCACCGCGCTCGGCACCAGCGCCAGCGGCCCGGGCTTGACCCGCGCCAGCGACGGATCGCGGGCCCGCAACGCGGCCACCACGCTGGCGCGCTCGCGCTGGTCGTGGTCGTGCGTCGCGGCGGCTAGCAGCGCGGCGCGCCGGGCCAGCCCCGCGGCCACCGTGCGCTCGAGCTCGGCGCCGGTCCACGGCTTGGTCAGGTAGCGGATGACCTGATCCCCGTTCACCGCGATCAGCGTCGACGCGACCGTCGGCGCGCCGGTGAGCATGATGCACGGCACATCGGGGTGGGTCTCGCGCACTTGGTCGAGCAGCTCGTGGCCCGACATCTGCGGCATGTCCTTGTCGGTGATCATCAGGTCGATCGGCTCGCGCTCGAGGAGCGCCATCGCCTCGCGCGGATCGTTGACGACGAAGACCTCGTGCTGCTGCGCGATCAGCGCACGGCGCAGCGCCGAGGTGATCAGCGGCTCGTCGTCGACGACCAGGATGACGCCGATCACGAGGAGCGACCCGGCGCGATGAGGAAGCGCGCGACCGTGCGCTCGAGCGCGTCGCGATCGACCGGCTTGGCGAGGAAGCCGTCCACGCCGGCGGCCCGGGCCCGGTCCTCGTCGGAGCGCATGGCCAGCGCCGACACCGCGATGATCGGCGTGGCGCCCAGCTGCGGGTGGGCCCGCAGCTCGCGGGTGGTCTCGAAGCCGTCCTTGCCCGGCATCGCGAGATCCATCAACACCAGCGCCGGCCGCTCGCGCTCGGCGAGCACGAGCGCCTCGATGCCGTCGCGGGCCTCGATCACCTGATACGACAGCCGCTCGAGGATCGAGCGGACCAGCGCCCGGTTCATGTCGTTGTCGTCGACGACCAAGATCTTGGGCTCGGCGGAGGAGGCCACCGCCTGGGCGCGCCCCAGCGCGAGCCGACCGACGACGTCGACCAGTTCGTCGGGGGTGACCATGCCCTTGTGGGCGACCGCGTGCGCATGGCGACGCAGACGCGCGCGATCGTCGGCGTCGAGCTCGGCGGCGGTCAGCACGATGCGCGGCACCTTGCGCAGCGCCGGCTCGGCGCTGAGCGCGGTGAGCACGTCGAAGCCGCTGCCGTCGGGCAGCATCAGGTCGATCACGTACAGATCGTGCTCGCCGGCGCGCGCGCGCGCCAGCACCTCGGCGGCGGTGCCGGCGCTCTCGACGCGGTAGCGGCTGCCCAGGGTGCCGGCGACCAGCCCGGCCACCCGCGGATCGTCGTCGATGACGAGGAGCCGGGCCGGCCCGTCATCGCGGCGAGCCAGCCGCCGACAGATCGCCTGCAAGACCGCGCTGTCGAGGGGCTTGGACGCCAACACCTCGGAGTCGGCCGACAGCAAGATCACCGGAATGCGCTGCGACAGCCGCGGCGCCTCCCGCAGGATCGCGTCGGACACCGGGCCATCGCCGAGCGAGCTGACGTCGATCACGATCAGCGACGCGTTGGCCTGGGTCGCCTCGGCGAACAGATCGCCCTCGGCGGCGCAGGTCGCGACCCGGTAGCCGGCCTGCTCGAGCCGCGCGCGGTGCGCTTGGTCGCCGACCGACGAGCTCACCACCAGCACCGTCGAGCCGCTGGGCGTCGGGCCGTCGGCGACCGTGCGACGCCCGGCCGCCGGGATCGTGAAGCGGAAGGTCGAGCCCACGCCGGGCCGGCTCTCCACCGACAGCGTGCCGTCGTGCAGCTCGATGAGCTTCTTGCAGATCGCCAGGCCCAGGCCGGTGCCCTGGTGGCGCTTGACCAACGGGGCCTCGCCTTGCACGAAGGGCTGGAACAGCCGCTCCTGGGCCTCGACGGCGATGCCGGGGCCGCGATCGGTCACCGAGAACCGCAGGTGGTCGTCGTCATCGTCGACGCGGAGGTCGACCGCCGAGCCCGCCGGGCTGAACTTGATCGCGTTCGACAAGAGGTTGAGCAGGACCTGGCGCAGCCGATCGACATCGCCCCGGCCGGTGCGGCGGGCGGCGACGGTGAGCCGCAGATCGATGCCGCGCGGGCGAGCCAGGCTCATCGCCATCGAGATCGCGCCCGCGGCCAGTTCCTCGGGATCGACGGCCTCGATCACCAGGCGGACCTGCCCGGCCTCGATCTTGGCCAGGTCGAGGATGTCATTGATGATGAGCAGCAGGTGGCGGCCGGCCGCGATGATGTCGGCGAGGTAGCCCCGCTCGACCGGCGCCAGCCGAGCCTCCGCGACGACCTGAAGCAGGTCGGCGAAGCCGATGACCGAGTTGAGCGGCGTGCGCAGCTCGTGGCTCATGTTGGCCAGGAACTCCGACTTCATGCGATCGGCGCGTTCGACGTCGGTGCTCTTGCGCGCGAGCTCGTCGCGCTGGGCCGACAGCTCGTCGGTCTGGGCCAGCAGCTCGGTGCGGTGGGCGATGAGCTCGTCGCGCCGGCGGTTGAGCTCCTCGTTGCTGGTGGTCAGCTCGCGGGTGCGGGCCCCGACCAGCTCCTCGAGGCGCGAGGCCTCGGCGGCGGCGTGATCGGCGGCCTGGTTGAGGTGACGGGCCAGCTCACCGATCTCGTCGGTGGCGTCGACGCGGGCCCGGGCCTTGCTGTCGCCGGCGGCCAGCGCGCGGCTGACCCGGGTCAGCTCGAGCACCGGCCCGATCAGGCGCCGCGCCGCCAGCAGGCCGGCCAGCATGGCCAGCATCGCCATCACCACGCCGACCGCCGCCACCGAGCGCAGCATCGACGCCAGCGGCGCCTCGATGATGCGAGCCGGCGCGTGGGCGAACATGGTCCACGGCGCGCTCGTCATGCGGCGCGCGACGATGAGGTTGTCCTCCTGGTTGCCCGGCGACGACGCGTGCCACACGTCGCGACGCGGGCGGGGCGCCCGGGCCTGTTCGAAGAGCGTCCGCGACTCCACCGGCGCGCCGAGCAGCTCGGCGGTGCGTCCGCCAAAGCGATGCTCGCGGATCATGCGCTCGAGCTCGATCGCGGGCAGCGCCGCGGTCGGCCGCCACAGCAGTCCCTCGCGCATGCCGTGGGCGATGCGCACGCCGTGCTCGTCGACGAGCACGATGTAGCCGCCCGCCACCATCGTCGAGTTGAGCGTGCGCACGCTCTTGAATAGATTGGCCGCGACGACCGAGATCATCGCCACGCAGGGCGCCGACGCCGGGCCGAAGCGCCGGGCCAGCACCAGCACCGCCTGCGACTTGGCCCCGCGCGCGATCACCAGCGACATCGAGATGCCGTCGACTCCCTTGGCGTGCTCGACGTACGCGCGGTCGGCGAGGTTGAGGCCGAGGAAGTTGGGATCGGCCGAGACGATGACCGTGCCGGTGGGATCGAGGAGCAACGTTCCGAAGATGGCCCGGTCGGCGAGGTTCTGGGTGTGGAGCCGAGCCTCGAGCGCGGTCGCCGCCTCGGTGCGCGCCGGGCACTGCGCCAGCACGTCGGGCTGCACGAGGATGTTGTCGAGGATGTCGATGTAGCGCTGGTTGAAGGCGTCGAGGTTCTGCACCGCCGCGTCGGCGAGCCCGCCCAGGTAGCTCGCCGCCGACGCGTTCACCCGCTCGCGGCCCTGGCGGTACGTCAGGTACGCGGTGAGGCCGACCGGCACGCTCGACGCCAGGAGCAGCAGCACCACCATCTTGCGGCTCAGCGTCCAGAACCCCGGCTTCACGGCACCTCGGCGATGGCGAACAAGTTGATCGCCGGCGCGACCCCCGGGAACCGACGCAGCCGGGTCGCCAGGCCGGGCGCGGGCCGCTCGTGGGCCCCCAGCGCGAGCGCGCCGCCGGGCGCGACCACCGAGCACAGCCGCTCGATCAGCCGCACCTGCAGGTGGCGGGCGAGGTAGATGAGGACGTTGCAGCACAGCACCAGGTCGAAGCGCGCCAGCACCGCCTCGGGCGGCGCCAGCGACGGGCCCAGCAGATCATGGTGGCAGAAGCGCACCCGCGAGCGCAGCGCCGGCGCGACCTCGAAGCCGTCGACGTGGGGCACGGTGTACTCGCCGCGCAGCTCCGACGGGATCGACGCCGCCTCGACGCGGTCGTAGCGGCCGAGGCGGGCCCGGGCCAGCGAGCTGGCGCTGCGGTCCGACGCGATGACCTCCCAGGGCGCCCCGCCCCGGGCCTCGGCCTCGGCCAGCACCATCGCCATCGACCAGGCTTCCTCGCCTGTGGCAGCGCCCGCGACCCACACCCGCAGCGGGCCGATCGCGGCGCGCCCGAGCCGGGCCACGACCTGCTCGCGCAGCACTTGGAACAGCTCGACGTAGCGGAAGAACTGCGAGGTCGAGACCACCAGCGCTTCGGAGAGCCGCTCGCGGGCGCTGGCATCGCCGCGCAGGCGCTCGAGGAGCTGGTCGGACGTGAGGTGCGGCAGGCTCGCGACGTGCTCGACGAACCGACGCTGGACCACGTCGGGCGCGTACTCGCGAAAGTCGTGACCGTGGTCGCCGAGAATCGCGAGCGCGACGACGAGCGTCGACGCTCCGGCCTCGGTCATGCCGCCGCCCGTGGGAAGCGGATGTGGAAGATCGCGCCGCCGTCGGGGCGATCCTCGACGGTGGCCCGGCCGCCGTGGGCCTCGCTCACCAGCTTGACGAGGTACAAGCCCAGGCCGCAGCCGCGCCGGATCCGGTCGGCCGCGCCCTCGACCGCGCCGTACTTCTCGAAGACGCGGTCCTTGAACGCGTCGGGCACGCCAGGCCCGCGGTCGGCGACCCAGAGATCGATCGACTCGGGGTCGACCCCGACGCCGAGCGTCACCATGGTGCGGGGCCGGGTGTAGCGCAGCGCGTTGGCCAGCAGGTTCTCCATCGCGCGCCGCAAGAGCCCGCCGTCGACCTCGACCAGGGCGTCGTCGCCGACCAGCTCGATCTCGAGATTGCGAGCCCGGGCGTCGCCATCCATGCAGGCCTGGGCCTCGGCGGCCAGCGCGCGCAGCGAGACCTGGGCCCGGCGCGGGGTGAGCTGGCTGTCCTCGAGGGCGCGCACCTGCAACATGTCCTCGATGGTCTCGCGCAGGTGACGCGACGCGGTCATCGCCTCGTCGAGGATCTCGCGATCGTCGTCGGTGCGGGCGTCCTGCTGCATCACCGACAGGAGGCCGCTCAGCCCGGCCAGCGGGTTGCGCAGGTCGTGGACCAAGAGCGCGGCCAGGTTGTCCTTGAGCTGCGCGAGCTGGCGCAGCTCGCGCAGCTGGCTGCGGATGCGCTCGTCCTGGTGGCGCAGCTTCAGGAACGCGCGCGTGCGCAGCAGCAACTCGCGGCGGTCGAAGGGCTTGGTGACGAAGTCGTCGGCGCCGGCCTCGAAGCCGGCGTTGCGGCTCGGCTGGTCGGTCAGCGCGGTCAGCAACAGCACCGGCAAGAACGGCTCGGGGCGGAGCTGCTTGATCTGGCGACAGACCGCGAAGCCATCGAGATCCGGCATCATCACGTCGAGCAACACCAGGTCAATCGACTCGTCACGATTGACCACCTCGATCGCCGCGGCGCCACTGGCCACGTCGGTCACGAGGTGGGTGTCGGACAAGAGCGCCCGGAGCAGGGCGCGATTGCGGGGCTCGTCGTCGACGACGAGGACGTGGGATCGCGGCTCGGGCGCAGGAACCATCGGCGTTGAGAGTCGCAAGTCTCAAAAAAGCGTCAAGGTGCCGGTCGGGGTGTCGCGACCACATTTCCATCCTTCTCACCCGCTTCGGGTGACGCCTGGTGATCGCATACACAGTTTGGGGATCCGGGCGAGTCAGATGCCGTGAGCGACACTCCTCGAGGCCACCTGGGCCGCGTCCTGGTCGTGGACGACGACCCCAGCATCCGCTCGCTGTGCCGCCAGGTCCTCATGCGCGAGGGCTGGGAGGTGGTCCTCGCCGCCGACGGCGCGCAGGGTCTCGACCAGGTGCGCAGCGCCGCCGGTGATCTGGACTGCGTGCTGTCCGACGTCAACATGCCCTCGGTCGACGGCTTCGCGTTCCTGGCCGCGGCCCAGGCGGTGGACGAGGATCTGCCGGTCCTGCTGATGACCGCCGACCCCCGCCTCGACGGCGCGATGCGCGCGCTCGACGGCCGCGCCGTCAGCTACCTGGCCAAGCCCTTCGCCCCCGAGGAGCTCGCCGAGGCGATCGCTCGAGCCGCGCGCCGCCACGGCGTGACGCGCATGCGTCGACGGGCGGCGGTGTTTCTCGAGCACCTCGACGACCAAGGCACCGACCAGCTCCGCGAGCTCGAGCAGCGCTTCGAGCGCGCGGTCGCCGGCCACTACATAGTGTTCCAGCCGATCGTCGAGCCCCGCACCGGCGCGAGCCTGGCGTACGAGGCGCTGCTGCGCACCGACGAGCCCAGCCTGCGCCGTCCCGACCTGTTCATCGGCGTCGCCGAGCGGCTGGGCCGCATCCACGAGCTGGGCCGCGTCATCCGCGCCTCGGTCATGCGCGAGGCCGCGAACGCGCCGGCCGGCGCGCTCTTGTTCGTCAACCTGCACGGCCTCGAGCTCAACGACGAGGAGCTGTTCTCCCAAGCCAACCCGCTGCGCGCGATCTCGTCACGGGTGGTCCTCGAGATCACCGAGCGGGCCGCCCTCGACGGCGTGGCCGACGCGACTCAGCGCATCGCGATGTTGCGATCGCTGGGGTTCCGCATCGCGCTCGACGATCTGGGCGCGGGCTACGCCGGGCTCGGGTCGCTGGCCGCGCTCGAGCCCGAGTTCGTGAAGCTCGACATGGGCCTGGTGCGCGACATCGATCGCGACCCCCGCAAGCAGCGCATCGTCGCCGCGACCGCCAGCTTGTGCCGCGAGCTGGGCAGCCAGATCGTCGCCGAGGGCGTCGAGACCGTCGCCGAGCGCGACATCGTGGTGCGCCACGCCGATCTGGTGCAGGGCTTCTTCTACGCTCGCCCCGGTCGCGGCTTCGCGCGCACGCCGGTCATGCCGCTCACGACCCGAACACTTTCCGCTTGAGCTCGCCGCTGGCGGCCTGGTTGATGAGCTCGACGCGACCGCCGATGCAGTCGCCGGCCACGAACACCACCGGCAGGCGGAAGCCGTGGCTGTCGCGGCGGATCGCCATCAGCGCGGCGGGATCGTCCTCGAGCGACAGGGTCTTGAACGGGATCTTGTGCAGCTCGAGGATCTCGGTGAGCCGCGGCACGTCGCGACGCTGCTTGTCGAGGTAGTAGACCAGCACCGGTGCGGCCACCGGCGCTGCCGCCGACGTGGTCGCGGTCGGCGTGGCCGCGGGCCCGTCGCCTCGCTGGTAGCCCCGGGCGAAGGCCTTGCGATCGGCCAGCTCCTCGTCGGAGACCAGGGGCCGACCCAGCTTGTCGTTGAGCTGACGCGCCTTGTCGGCGACGACGCCATCGCCCTTGGTAATGGCCTTCCACCCGGCGGTGCGGACGCGATCGAGGATGCCCATGCGCGTGTTGTAGCGCGAAGCGCGGCAACGCCGAAGGGCCCCGAAGGGCCCTTTCGTCTCGAGGTCAGTCGCTCAGGTTGCGCCTGAGCGAGCGGCTCAATTGATGACGTTCAACGACTTGCGACCGGCCGGGATGGGCGGACGCGCCTCCTCGGCAGCGCCCTCGTCGATCACGGGGGCGGTCTTGACGATCGAGGTCTTCTTGTTGGTGCGGGCGGCGGCCCGGCGAGCGACCGCGAGCACGTGCTCGTGGGCGGCGTGCTCGGCCTTGGCCTCGGCGCGAGTCACCAGGTCGACCAGCTTGTGGCGCCAGTAACCGACCACGTTCTTCTTGGCGCCGACCTCGTAGATGAGGTCCGCCGTCGTCGAGCCCGACTTGTGCGGGCTCTTGTGGAACGGGTGGTTCAGCTCGGGGTGCTTGGCGATGTACGCGCGCACTTCCTCGATGGTCATGCCGACGTCGGCGAGGGCCTTGTCGACCTCCTTCTGGGCCGCCTGCTTGGCCTTGAAGAGCTGCATCTGGACGCGCGAGTACACGTTGACCGCGCCATCGCCGTTGGTCTCGATCGGCAGGAAGATCGCCTGGGGATAGAGCTCGGTGATGAACGACTGGATGCCGTCGGAGACCGACGAGCTCGGCATGCATCCGAACGGCTTCACCGAGAGGGTCATGTTGACCTTCGAGTAAGCGACATTCTGGATGAGCTTGCCGACTTCCATGTGGCCTTCGCCACCGCGGAGGTTGTTGTCGTAAAACGCGTGGGAGATGTCCGCGATCGCGTCCATGTCCGACAGGTGGTGGTGGCGGAGGCCCAGGCCATTGGCGATGGTCTGGAACATGGTGCGCAGCACCTTCTCACCGGCCCACAGCGACACCATGCGCTTGCGGACGTCGACGCCCTCGAGCGAGAACTTGGAGCCGCCGTCGACGTCCTTCTTCTTGTCGGTGCCGCGCAGCTCGGCGCGCTTGTTGGTGTCGTACCGGCCCTGCCACACCATGTAGAGCAGCCACGCGGTCACGATCTGGATGTCGACCTCGGCGCCCTCGCCCTCGAGGAAGCGCTGCAGGCCGTAGTTGCCGTCACCCTCGGTGGTCATCGCCCAGAACTCGCCGATGATGCCGACCTTGGGCTTCACCTTGGTGCGGTCGACCTTCACGCTCGACAGGGTTTTGCGCGCGTTGTAGAGCGCCACCAGCAGCGAGCTGTTGGTCGCGAAGGCCTCGGCGATGAGGCCCTTGCTCTTCTCGAGCGCGCGGTCGGTCGAGCCGGGCTCGACCTCGTAGGGCCGGATGCGGTAGCCCAAGACGTTGAGGGCGTCGCCGATGAGGACGGCGCGGATGATGCCCCAGAAGAACTGGGGATCCATCTTGAGGCCGATCTCGTCGCCGGTGGCCTGCTTGAGCCCGCCGGTCTGCTGGAACAGCAGCACGCGGAAGCCCTCGAAGCCGGAGTCGCGGAGCGCCTTGCGGTACTCGGTGACGTAGGTGCCAAAGCGGCACGGACCGCAGGCGCCGGCCGTGATGAAGACGTGGTTCTTGACGATGTCCTCGGTCTTCATGCCCTGCTCGCGCAGGCCATCGAGGTACTTCACCAGGTTGCCGACCGTGAAGTAGGTCGGGTTGCACTGGCCGCGGTTGCCGTACTCGCGGCCGTACTGGAGCGCGTCGTTGTCCGGCACGTCCATCGCGCGGACGTTGTAGCCGATGCCGCGCAGCGCCGACTGGATGAAGAGGTCGTGGGCCATGGTCAGGCCGCACACGAGGATCGTCGTGTGCGCGCGCTGCTTGGCGGTGAACTCGCGGGGGACCTCGTCGATCCAGTTCTTGGCGTGCTGGGTGGGCAGGCCCAGGCGGCCCCGCTCCTCGGACTCGAACTTCGCGAGCTCGGCTTCGATGCTCTCGATCGACAGCGTGTCGAGATTGCCGTGGTTGCCATCAATTGCGGTCATGGGTCGGTTCCTTTGGGTACGGCGATCGAGCAGGAGCCCAGGGCTACGTGAGCAGTCCCCGGGCCGCGGGTGAAGTCAGCGAAGAACGGCGAGCGTCGCGGGACGCTTGCTGGTGGACTTGGGGGTGGCGGCGGCGACCACCGTGCGTAGGTCGGCGAGCTGGCGGTCGACCTTGTCGTCGGTGCGGCCGATGCCGGCGAGCTGGTGCTGGAGCTTCTCGAGCAGCTCGAGCCGCTTGCGCGACTTGGCGACCTCGAGCTCCTTGAGCTTGTCGCCCTGATCCTCGAGCTTCTCGCGCAGGAGCATGAGCGTGTGGGCATACGTCTTCACGCGGATCTTGATCGAGCCCGACGGCTTGTTGGCGTCGATGTCGTGCAGCGCCGAGTAGGCCTTGCCGGCCGACGCGATGATGCTGTCGATGAGGCCGTAGGTCGGCGCGTCGTGGCCGCACTTGAACGACGACAGGTCGATCACCGCGACGTTGGGGTGGCGCGCGGCGAACTTGGCCGCCCACACCTTCTGCACCGAGTTGACCGAGTAGTTCTCGGGCCACACGTCGGACACGTCGCGGGGGTCCTCGATGTGACCGAGCTTGAGATCCTCGGCGAAGATCGGATCGAGATACTCGCGGTTCTTGGGGATCGAGCGCATCGACAGGATCGGGTACCCGATGGCCTGGAACTCCTCGAGGACCGAGTGGTTCATGCCGGGATCGTTGTGGTACGGGCGGCCGATCATCAGCAGGCCGACCCGGTTGTCGGTGGTCAGCTCGTTGAGGATCTCGGCGCCCTTCACTTCCATGGCCTTGTCGAAGGCGTCGAGGGCGAGGAAGGCCTGCTCGATGGCGTGGTCGTTCTCGTCCTCGGTGATGCCGAGCAGCGGGCCCCACTCCTCGAACATCTGCTTCTTGCACATCAGCTGCTCGTTGAGCGTCACCGAGGTGTCGAGATAGCTGATGCCGCGCTCGGCGAAGAAGTCGGTCTCCTTGGTGAACGCCGCGCGGATGACCTTCGGCGTACCCGACACCACCGGGCACGACGCGGTGTCCATCGTGTTGACGTTGTAGGTCGGCACGTGGGTCATCGCCGGGAAGAAGACGTAGTTGAGCGGCTTCTTCTCGTGGTGCTTGAACAGCAGGTTGTGGATGTGGGCCTGACAGACCTTCGACGGGTAGCAAGGATCGACCGAGCCGTACTTGCAGCCGGCCTGCCACATCTCTTCGCTGGTCTCGTCGGAGAAGACCACGTTGCGCGAGTCGAGGCCGAGCGACTCGAAGTAGGCCCGCCAGAACGGGCCGGTCGACCACAGGTTGAGGACGCGCGGGATGCCGACGCGGACGTCGCGGCGCTTGGCCTGGAGCTCCTCGGACGAGCGCTCGAACGGGCGCATCACGTCCTTGCGCAGGACCCGACCGGTCAGGGTCTTCTTGACCTCGACGTCGGCCTTGGGGGTGCCGGCGGCCGGCATCGGCGCGGGCTCGAAGAAGCTCTTGAACGCGAGCTTGGCCTCGTAGTCGACCAGGTTCGGGTACTTCTTCATCCGCCCCTGGCGGTCCTTGTTCAGCTTCTTGAGCGCGTCGAGGTTCTCGACGGTGCCCTTCTCGCAGCTGAAGCCCGAGATGTAGCGGGCCTTGTTGCCGTCGAGGGTCTCGGTGTCGATGAACGTGCGCGAGCAGTTGTTCGGGCAGAAGTTGCAGCGGGTGGTCTCGTCGTTGATCGAGACGTAGTTGATGTCGATCGCCTGGTCGAGCCCGACGAAGGTGGTCTTGCCGCGGCGCTTGGTGACGCGCAGCGCCTCGAAGGCGGCGCCGATCGCGCCGGCCTCGCCGCAGTGCGGGTGGAGGTAGACCTCCCCGCCGGGGACGCGCTTCTCGATATAGTCGACCTGGGCCTTGAGGGCGGCGACGTTCTTCTGGGTGCCGCCTTGGAGGACGAACACCTTGCCGAGCTCGGCCATGCGCGGGATCTGGACGACGTACTGCCAGACGTTCTTGGGCAGCACGAGGGCCAGCCCGGCGAGGAGCTCCTCGCGCGAGTAGCCTTCCTTCTGGAAGTTCACGCGGTCCGAGTCGAGGAAGACCGCGCAGCCGTAGCTGAACTTGGGGGCGAGGCGAGCCTGGAAGGCGACCTCGGCGTACTGCTTGACCGGCAGACCGAACTGGTCGGCCATCGCCTGCAGCAGCATGCCGTTGCCGGCCGAGCAGCTGTTGGAGAGCCGGAAGTTCTTCACGTCGCCGTTCTGCATGAACAGCACCTTGATGTCCTGGCCGCCGATGTCGCAGATGACGTCGACGTTGGGGAACCAGCGCTTGGCGCTCATCATGTGCGCGACGGTCTCGACGATGTTGGCGTCGGCGCCGAGCGACTTCTCGAGGACGTCGCCGGCGTAACCGGTGACGCCGAAGCCGGTGACCTCGATCTTGGCGCCCTGATCGGACGCCCACTGCCGCATCTCCGCGAACATCTCGCGCATGTCGGCGATCGGGTTGCCCTTCGACAGGATGTAGACCTTCTTGAGGATGGTCTCGTGCTCGTCGATGAGGACGCACTTCGAGGAGGTCGAGCCACCGTCGAGGCCGATGACGCCGCGGTAGGTCTTGCCGGCCTCGAGGACGGTGTCCTCGTAAGGCGGGGTCTGGTACTTGTCCTCGAAGGCGATGCGCTGGATGTCCTGATCGACCAGGCCGGGGCCGGCCGACTCGCCGAGCTTGGACTTGCGACCGAAGGCGATGAAGTCCTTGATCGGGTCGAGGCCGCGGAACACGCCGACGTTGGCGGGCTCGTGGATGCCGAAGAGCACCGCGCCGTACGCGGCGTAGAGGTCGGCGTTCTTCGGGACGAAGATCAGCTCCTCGATCGGCACGGTCTTGTCGTAAGCGTAGCCGCGCTCGTCCCACGACTCGGGGATGCGCAGGCGCCAGCACTGCTGGAGGAACGGCAGGTACGTGTTGGGGCCACCGAGGAGCAACACCTTGGACTTGAGGGTGTTGCCGCGGGTGAGCACCGCGAGGTTCTGGCTGACGATGGCGTCGGCGAGCGAGTTCATGATCTCGTTGCGCGGGATGCCGCTCTTCACGAGGTTCACGATGTCGGTCTCGGCGAACACGCCACACTTGGCAGCGACGTGGTGCAGCTTGGTGGCGTCGAAGACCAGGCCGGGGACGTCCTCCTTCGGCATGCCGACCTTCATCACGCACTTGTCGATGGTGGCGCCGGTGCCCGACGCGCACTTGTCGTTCATCGAGGTCTGGGCGGTCTGATCGCCGGTCTCCTCGTTCTTCTTGAACATGATGATCTTGGCGTCCTGGCCGCCAAGCTCGATGACGCTGCCGACGTCGGGGTGGAGCTTCTCCACCGCCATCGTCACCGCGTTGACCTCCTGCACGAACTTCGCGCCGAGCTGCGGCGCGAGCGGACCACCACCGGAGCCGGTGATGAAGAGGCGGAAGTCGCTGTCTTTCTGCTCGGGAAACGCCGCCCGGATCTCCTGCAGCATCTCGAGCGACTTCTCGGGCTGCCGGGTCTCGTGGCGGAGATACTTGCTCCAGACGATCTCGAGGGTCTCGGGATCGACGACCGCCATCTTCACGGTCGTCGAGCCGACGTCGACGCCGATCATGAGCTTCTTGGGAGTGGTCATGGTGTTCCTTCGCGAGACTGACACGTCAGTCTAGTGACTGCGCGGCTCGAGCAGTTAGCCATGGACTGACGTGTCAGTCTAGTGAAAATCTGCTGCGAGATCGCGACCTTAAAGGTCGGACCAGCTAAACACTGGCGCGTAGAATCCGCGCGCCTGCCGCGCAGGAGATTGCGCACCGGGCGACGGCGGATATCGAAGCAGTTCGATATTTTTCGCCCAAACCACCCATCAGACGAAGTTTTCGTATAGAAAGGTCCGCGGAGGGTACGCCGTGGGTGAAATCGATCTCGAGGTGTGGGACGCGACCGGTAACAAGCGGCTGAACGTCGAGGTCCCCGACGATGTCGCGGTAGAGCGGATCTTGATGGTGCTGGCCGACAAGCTGCATCTCCCCAAGTACGCGCCCGACGGACAGCTGATGAGCTACAAGTTCCACCACCGACGGCTCGGGGTGCAGTTGCTCGACGATCAGACGCTGGCCGGCCAGAAGGTCGAGGCCAACGACATCGTCCGCATCCAGCCCGAGATCACGGCCGGCGCCGATCCCGCGTAAGCCAGTGCGCATCACGGCAGACGCCCTGGTCGACGAGGCGCGAGGTGATCGCTATCACCGCCAGACGTTGATCGCCTGGTGGGATCAAAAGCGCGTGGCCCGAACTCGCATTCTGGTGGTGGGCGCCGGCGCGCTGGGCAACGAGATCCTCAAGCTCCTGGCGCTGATCGGCAGCGGGTACACGCTGGTCTTCGACCCCGATCGCATCGAGCGCTCGAACCTGTCGCGCAGCATCCTGTTCCGGCAGCGCGACGAAGGCTCGACGAAGGCTGACGTGGCGGTTCGGCAGATGCGCGAGATCAACCCGGACGTGCACGCCGAGGCGATCGCCGAGAACGTGCTGGCGCGCGCGGGCCTCGGCGTCTTCCTGTGGGCCGACGTGGTCATCGGCGCGGTCGACAATCGCGAGGCCCGGGTCTTCATCAACTCCGCCTGTGCCCGCACCGGCAAGGTCTGGGTCGACGGTGCGATCGAGGGCCTGTCGGGCATCGTGCGCGTCTTCGCGCCCGCGACCGGCGCTTGCTACGAGTGCACGATGAGCTCGATCGATCGCAAGCTCCTCGCCGAGCGACGGTCGTGCGCCCTGCTCGCCCGCGACGCGGTGGCGCGCGGGCATGTGCCGACCTCGGCCGTCACGGCGTCGATCATCGGGGGCATGGAGGTCGAGGAGGCGATCAAGGTCGTTCACGACCAGCCGACCTTGGTTGGCCAGGGGCTGCACCTCGACGGCCTCTACAGCGATGTCAGCCGGGTGAGCTACCCGCGGCGGCCCGACTGTCCCGGACACGAGCACCTGGGCCCGATCGTCGGGCTCGGGCTGACGTCGGCGGCGGTCACCCTCGACGCGCTGCTGACCCGCGCCGAGGCCGCGCTCGGCGCCGGCGCCGCCATCGATCTATCGCGCGACGTGATCACCGCCCTCACCTGCCCGGCCTGCGGTGCCAGCGAGCCCGGCCGGGCGGTGCTCGGCGCGGTCCGCGAGTCCCAGGCCGCGTGTCCGGTGTGCGGGACCCACCGCGTCGTCGAGATCACCTCGTCGATCACTCGCGACGGCGGGCTCGATCTGACGCAGACGCTGGCCGACCTGGGGTTGCCACCGTTTGACATCGTCGTCGCCCGCCAGGGCATGGACCGACAGGAGGCGTGGCTCTTCGATGGCGACGCGCCAGCGGTCCTGGGAAGCTTGGCCGGGTCCTACCCGGATACCGAGGGGAGTCCGAGATGAGCTCACTGGACGTGCGGGCGGTCGACGAGACCGACCTTCGCCAGACACCGCGCCCGATCACCAAGCACGAGCTGACGGTGTTCCTGTCGGAAACCGCCTTCGATCGCGCCGTGGCGCGCGGCGACAGCGACACCACGCGCGAGATCGGCGGCGTCCTGGTCGGCGAGTTGCGCCGCGACGAGTCCGGGCCGTATCTCGCGATCGAGACGACCATCGATGCGCTGCACGCCGAGGAGAAAGGCGCCGAGCTGACGTTCACGCACGCGACGTGGGAGCACATCCACAAGGAGATGGACACCACGCACAAGGGCAAGAAGGTCGTCGGCTGGTACCACACGCACCCCGGCTTCGGCGTCTTTCTCTCCGATCGCGATCAGTTCATCCACAAGAGCTTCTTCAATCTGCCCTTCCAGGTTGCCTTCGTCTACGACCCGAAGAGCAAGGAGCACGGGATGTTCGCGTGGCGTGACAACGAGGTGTGGCGCCTGCGGCGCTACGCGATCGGCGCGCGGGACCACACCTGGGACGGCAACCGCAACCCAGCCGCTCCGGCCGACAAGGTCGACAAGGTCGACAAGGTCGACAAGGCTGAGCCCGAACGGCGATCGCCCCGCGCCTCGGAAAGCGTCGACGACGGGCTCGGCATCGGCGGCTCGCTCGGGACCTTCGCGATGATCGCGGTCGTGCTGATGCTGATCGCCGGCTTCGTCGGTCACTGGCTGGGCGCGTCCTCGACCAACGCGGTGCTGGCTCAGGCCCAGATCGAGATCGCCAAGGCGCGCGGCGAGGGCGCGCAGCTCGCGATCGCGTCGCTGCAGAACGAGCTGGTCGGGCTCCTGCGCGCGACGATCGGCGACCAGGCGGTCCACAAGCCGGTGGCCGAGGCGGCCCGAGAGCTCGACGGATCGATCGCGAGCCTGGTCGCGTTGCGGCCGCCGGCGGCCACGCCCGTGCCGGGCGCGCCGGTCGCGCCGCCGACCCCCGCCGATCCCAACATCGAGGCGGCGATCACGCGGCTGGTCGCCGCCCGCGAGGCCTTCGTGCGACTCGCCCAGGATCGCAGCTCGGCCGAGGCGACGCTGGCGGCGATCTCGCAGATGACGCGGCACGGCAGCGACCTGCGCGCCGATCTGGCGCGCGACGTCGCGGAGCAACGCGCCGGGCTCGGCACGCTATACGCCGAGTTGGCCAAGGAGCTCGAGCGCTCCGATCCTGGGCGCGCCGCCCGGTTGCTCGCGGCTGCGGCGCATCTCGACCCCGGCAATCGTGGCCGCTATGAAGCGCAGCTCCGCAAGTTCGAGCCCAAAGCGAGCTTGCCGCGTGACGCCAACCCGGTGGTGAAGCCGCCGGTTCCGACGGGCCAGGGAGGGACGCCATGAGCGACGACGAGAAGATCCGCATCGGGCGGGCCGAGCTGTTCGACCCCGCGGTCGACAAGGCCTTGGCGCGAGAGAAGCAAGGCCGCGAGCGCCTGGTCGCCGACACCCCGCCCGCGTCTGCGGCCAGGCGGCTGCTCAACAACAGCCTGTTCCACCTGCCGCTTGCGGCGGTGCTGGCCACCTTGGCCTGCTGGCTGGTACTCGAGCCCAAGATCAGCGACCTGCCGTCGGCGGGCGGTGAGGTCGTCCTCATCAATGGCGAGCCCTTCGACGTTCGGCCCGGCATCGTCGAGCTCACGGTCGGCGATCACGCGGTGTACGTCGATGCCGATCTGACGCGCCTGGAGCCGGGCGCGGATGGCGAGGCAGCCATCGCCAGCATAGATGCCATCGCGGTCGGTGACCACATCGAGGCCGTGGGGCTGCCCGAGGGCGGTCGGCTCGTCGCCGCGGCCATTCGCCCGACCAGCCGCGCCGGATCGTTCGCGTCGCGCGAACCGGGATGGGCTCTGTACGCGCTCTTCCCGCTCACTGCCGCGTTCTTGGCGTTCGCGCTGCTCTTCGCCGAAGGGCTCACGACCCGCAACTGGATCCGCATGGTCGAGCGGGCCCTCCTCGGCAGCTTCCTGGCGGCGCTGTTCGCGTTACTGGCGTTCATCCCTGCCGGCGTGATCATGTCAGTGTCGGAGAAGGTGTTCACGTCAGAATCGCGCAACAGCGGCGCGCTGCTGACCACGATCCGGGACCTGAGCGGCCCCGGCTTCTTCCTGGTCACGATGCTCCGCAGCGCGGCGTGGGCGTGCATCGGCGCCGCCACCGGTATCGGCATGAACCTGGTGCGCTCGACGCGCACGCAGCTCCGGAATTCGGCCATCGGCGGCGCGATGGGCGGCGCGCTCGGCGGCATGTTCTTCGATCCGATCGATCGCTTCATGAAGACGTCGCTGTTCGCCGACGGCTCGACGTCGCGCCTGGTCGGCTTGCTCGCCGTCGGGCTCGCGGTGGGGGTGTTCGTCGCGCTGGTCGAGCGCCTGGCGCGCGAGGCCTGGCTGCGGGTCCGCACCGGACCGCTCGCCGGCAAGTCGTTCATCCTCTACAAGACGCCGACCTTGATCGGCAACGCGCCGTCGTCGGACGTCTACCTGTACAAGGACGCCGAGATCGATCCGGCCCACGCCACGATTCACCGCGTGGGCACCAGCTACGAGATCGAAGATCTCGGCAGTCGGATGGGGACTCAAGTCGGCGGCGCCAAGGTGCGTCGACGACGCTTGGTCTCGGGCGATCAGGTGATCATCGGCAGCACGATCCTCGACTTCGAGGAGCGGCAAAAGCGCACGCCGCTGGCGTGACGGAAGGACGACGACGATGGAAGCCGTGCGAACTCTGAAGGTCAATCTCAAGCTCGAGGGCAAGCCGTGCAAGGCCTGCCAGGTCGCGCTCCAACTCGCCGAGGACGCGTCGGTGTGTACCGCGTGCGAGGGTGAGCATCACCAGCGCTGCTGGGACCGCGCAGCCGGTTGCTCGCAGCCCGGCTGCATCAACGCGCCGCTGACCCGCCTCGACCAGGCGCCGGCGGCGCCGCCACCACCCTTCGGCTACGGCGGCCCACCGATGGGCGCCTTGGCCGCACCGCCGGTCCTGGCTCCCGGCATGATGATGTGCCCGGGCTGCCGAAGTCTTCTCGCGGCGGGCACGCCGCTGTGCCCGTTCTGCCGGACCATCACGAGCCCCGACGGCCTCTATCACGGGCCGATGACCAACGCGCCGGGCGCGGTCCAGTCGCTGGTGTTCGGCATCCTCGGCCTGGTCATCTGCGGCGTAATCTTCGGGCCGCTCGCGATCTCGCGCGCCAACTCCGCGAAGCGGGAGATCGCGTTCAACCCGACGTACGGCGGCGGTGGGTTGGCGACTGCCGGCCTGGTGCTGGGCATCATCGATCTGGTCGCGTGGGGGCTCGTCCTCGTGTTTCGGCTCGGCGCGATGTGATGGCGACCGTGGGGCTCAGCGGGCGGACGATGGATCTCGGCTGCGCGGCGCTGGTCGCGGCGCAGCTGGGCGCCGCCGTCGTGCTGGTGCCTCACGGCGACACGGTCGCGCTACCCGGGGGGGCGCCGCTCGGCGGAGCCTGCCTGTCGCGCGCGCTGCTTGACGTTGACTGTCCGTTCTGCGGGATGACCCGCAGCTTCGTCGCGTTCGCGCACGGCCAGCTCGGCGCCGCGCTCGACTTTCATCCGGCCGGGCCGCTGCTGTTCGCGACGATGGTGATGACCCTCGGCGCGATCGTCATGATCGCGCTGCGTCGCAGGCCGCCGCTGTTCGAGCGCCGGCGCGCGGTCGCGGCGATCGAGACGGTCGCGCTGGTGTGCGTGGCGATTGGTGTCTTCAAGATGGTGAGGAGCTGACCATGGCGCGTTGCTCGATCTGCTACACGGTGCTTGGCCAGGGGGAGGCGGTGACCGCCTGCCCTGAATGTCACACCGACTATCACAAGACCTGCTGGGACGAGATCGGCGGCTGCGGGTCGTATGGCTGCAAGCAAGCCGCGGTCGCGCAGAAGCCGGCGCTGCCGGTGCTGGTCGGCGCGGGCTGGGGCGATGCCAAGGAGTGCCCGGCCTGTGCTCGCCAGATCGGCGCCAGCCTGCTCGTGTGTTCGTGCGGCGCGCGGTTCCCGTGGGCCGACCCGATGACCCGCGGCGAGTACCAGGCCGAGGAGGACAAGCGCCTGTCGATGAAGCGCGCGCGCACCGCGCTCATCTGGATGTTCGTCCTCTCGCTGGTGGGGCTCACCGCACCGTTGGTCGGCCCGATCGCTGGCGTGTACGCGTATCGAAAGCGCAAGCAGCTGGTGGGCAGCGGCGGGACCTATCTGGCCATGGGCTACGGCAGCGCCGCCATCGGCGGGTTCTACATCCTCTTGATCCTGTCCATCGCGCTGGGCCAGTGAGCGTGCGCGCGGCGCCGCCGACGACGATCTGCTCGACGTGCAAGGTCGCCGGCCTCGAGCAGCTGCGCGACGGTCAGGCGTGCGTGACCTGCCGATCGCAGCAGGCCTGGAGCGACCTCGGCACCGCCGGGCTCACGATCGATCGGGCCACCCTCGACGCCGCGGCGCTGCGGCGCCGGGGCGAGGCCGCCGGCGCGCCCCGGTGGCGGACGTGCGTGGATCACGCGCCGCCGCTGGTCACGCTGGCGATCGCCGCGGTGACCGCGTGGTCAATCCGCGCGCTCATGGCCGCGCGCCCCATCGGCCCGCTAGCCGCGCTGCTCGCCGATCTGCGCGAGGCGAGCCAGCGCGCGACGCTGCTCGGACTGCTAGCGCTGGTGGTCGGCGCGGTTGCGCTGGTGCGGCTACGCCGGCGCCGCGAGTACCGGAAGCTGCCGTTCATCGTGAGCCACGCGCTGGCCGTAGCGGTCGGCGGCAGCGCGGTCGTGGTGGGGGGGCTCCACTGGTACGCGATGAGCGGGGGGCACTTCGGTCAGTACACGACGATGCCGCCCCGCGCGTCGCTCGGGCTGACGGCCAACGTCGAGCGCATCCTGAACGCGACCGTCGTGGTGCTGGCGCCCGACGCGTCGGGCGATGCACGCGGCCTCGCGATCGGCACCGGCGCCGTGGTCGCCGCCGACGAGGATCGGGCCTGGATCGTGACGTGTAGCCATGTCGCGATGCCGTACGCCGCGGTGGGGGCGTTTCGCCACGCCCGCGACGCGCAGCCGGTGTGGATCCAGCTCGCCGACGGCCGCGAAGGACGCGCGCGCGTGCGCTGGGCCGCGCCGCCGCCGCTCGACGTCGTCCTGATCGAGCTGCCCATCGCGCGTCCGCCCGAGCCGGTGCCGATCAGCGTGGACGCGTCGCTGATGCAGCCCGGCGCGACCGCGACCTTCGTTCCCAACCCGTACCGCTCGGGCTGGAAGGTCATGCACGGCGAGCTCTTGCGCCGCGAGCGCCATCGCACCAGCGCCGGCACGTACGATCTCCTGTTCACGACGCTGCCGGTGACCTTCGGCGACAGCGGCAGCGGGCTGTTCGACGCCCGCGGTCAGCTGGTCGGGCTCAACACATGGACCCGCGGGTCGCCTGACGGTGGCTCGGAGGGCATCAGCCTGCCGTCGGAAACCATGCGCACGCTGGTCGACGCCATCGCGGGCGGGCGCCTCGATCAGCTCGACGACACCATCGCGCCGGCCGAGAAGGAGTGACCATGGAAAGCGTCCGTCTACGCCGTCTGAAAGCCGATCACGAGGCGCTGCGTCGCCTCGCGCACCTGCACCCGCGCATCGAGATCGAGGGCGTCTTCGGCAATCCGCCGGAGCGGTACCGCCTGGTGCTGAAGGTGAAGTCGCTGCGCGAGCGCGGCGAGACCATCGAGCCCGCCGACGTGCATCGTCTGGAGGTGACGATGCCGCGCGGCTACCCACGCGATGCGCCGCTGTTTCGGATGTTGACGCCGGTCTTTCATCCCAACATCGCGCCGCACGCGGTGTGCATCGGAGACGACTGGACCGCGGGTGAGCCGCTCGATCTGCTGGTGCAGCGGGTCGGCGAGATCCTCGGCTACCAGAGCTACAACACCAAGAGCCCGCTGAACGGTCGCGCCGCGCAGTGGGTGGATGAGCATCGGGCCGAGCTGCCGATCGATCGCGAGGAGTTCTTCCTCGACCTGGCGGCAGCGCCGGCGACACCGCCGGACCAGGCGGACCAGGCGGTCCCGGCGTGCGCGAACTGCGGGAGCGCGATGACCACCGGCCCGAGCGCGAGCTGTGCCCAGGCCCATGCGCTGTGCGGCGACTGCGCCATCGCGTGCAAGACCTGCGCGGCCGTGTTGTGCCTGGTGTGCAAGACCTACCCGTGCCCGGCCTGTAGCGGGCCGCTCGCGGGCGCGGTGCAGTAGCTCGTCACAACGCGGCGCGAGGGCGGCCGGAGGTTCGCGGGCGCGGGCGGCGTCGTGACGGCCGGGGCCGACGACGAGTGGGGCGCGCTGCGCCGCTCCGCGGTCGCGCCCTGACCGCTAGTTTCGCAGCACGCCGCGCAGCGCGACGTCGATGAGCTCGCGGGTGACCTGGCTGATCTCGCCCTCGATCTCCTCGGTCACGCAGTACTCGATGATGCCGCGGACCAGGCCCAGGAGCGCCGCCGCGGTACGACGTGGATGGGTGCTGCGCAAGAGCCCGAGAGCGGCGCCGTGCTCGAGCGACAGCGCGATGACCGAGCGGATCTCGTCGTAGAAGGCGTGGAGGCGGGCCGCGGCCTCGGCGTCGGGGGTCCAGCTCGAGCTGAGCAGCACCACCGCCAGCGCGCGGTCGGCGACGATGTACTCGAGGACGCGCGCGATGCTGTCGAGGAGCTGGGTCTCGGGCGGCGGCGAGCCGGCTCCGGTCTCGACCCGCACGATGCGCCGGCGCAGCTCGTACATCGCCTCGTCCAGGAGCGCGCCGAAGACCGCCTCCTTGCTCTCGAAGTACAGGTAGAACGTGCCGCGCGCGATCGCGGCCCGCTCGATGATCGCGCCGATGGTGGCGCCGTGGTAGCCGGCCTCGGCGAAGACGTGCTTGGCGGCGGCCAGGATCTGACGACGGCGCTCGGCGCGCGCGATCGACGCGCGATCCTCGTCGACCGGGGGCTTGGCCACGGGCTCAGCCGCCCTTGCGCGACTGGAACGCCATGATGGCCTTCTCGACCTGGGTGCGCATGCCGCGCCCGCCGTTGAGGCGCTCCTCGACGAGGTCGCCGCCGTCGCAGTGGCGGGCGATCTCGGCCTCGAGCGCGACCGCGAAGGGCGCGGCGTCGGCGTACAGGTTGATCTCGTCGTAGACGCCGTGGGACAGGCGCGTGAAGTTGGCCGAGCCGACGTCGGCCCAGCGGTGATCGATGACGACGACCTTGGAGTGCACCATGCGCGGCAGCAGCACGATGCGCAGATGGTCGGGCGCGCCGGTGAGCCGACGCAGCAGGTCGCAGGTGGCGCGGTTGACGTTGCCGAGCACGTCGGCGCGCTCGGCGGTGACCAGGGTGAGCGCGACGCCGCGGTTGACGGCGCGGGCCAAGGCCCGGGTGAAGCGGACGTCGCCCAGGTAGGCCATCTCGACGGTGAGCGCGGTCCGGGCGCTGTCGAGCAGCGCGAGGCGGTGGGTCAGCATCGGGCAGGTGCGGGCCCGGTGGGCGGCCCGGCTGTGGACCAGAAAGTCGATGCCGCGCGACGGATCGAACTCGTCGTCGCCGGCCATGCGGGCGCGCAGGCGCTGGACGTGCTCGGCGCCGTCCAGCTCGACCATCAGGTCGACCCAGTCGTGGCGATGGTTGTCGCCGATACCCATCGAGCCCAGGCACATCCACTCGTCGTCGACGGTGTAGACCTTGGAGTGATCGAAGCGCTTGCGCAGGTGCTCGACGTGGATCTTGTCGTGCTCGAGGATCGCCTGCGCCAAGGCGTTGGGGCGCTGGCGAAACGAACCCTTGGCCCGGAACACCGCGCCTAGAAACCAGGCCTGAAAGCCGCGGACCGGGTCGACCCGTTTGTGGAAGAAGCTCTGCTTGTTGCCGCCGGCGTACTCGTAGACCGCGGCGATGCGATCCTTGTGGATCGTGACCTCGACGCCGCGATCGGCGGCCGCCAGCACCGCTTCGCCGAGCAGGTTGCCGGCGGCGTCGTCGCGCCACAGGAACGCCCGGATCTCGACCGAGCGGCGCGCGCTGTAGATGCGCTCGACGATGCGCTGGAACGCGACCTCGCCGGTGCCGACCACCCGCGGGACGTCGGCGAGGAGCGCGGGCTGGGAGCCGGCCAACAGGTCGACCGGAGGGCCGGGCAGCGACGGCACCACGCGGGCGCTGCGGCGAGGCGGCCAAGGCCGGAGCGGGCGCGCCGCCTTCATGGCGGGCTTGGTACGGCGGCGCATCGTAGCGGCTGGGTTGGTACCGCGTGCCTCGGGTGGGCGCAAGGCGCCTTTAGGGCCCGCGAATGGACAAGTCGATCGAGGATCGCGGTCGAGGCGCTCGGAGGGCAAGGCGACGGTGAGGACCGCAGGGGAGCATCCTCGACGGAGGTGACCCGAGGACCGGAACCGGGAACCCAGCCAGCCGGGAT
>Ga0209591_10001814_pt1 | contig 26028 bp, 18 predicted proteins | sample MAT01_FD_187207 | JGI IMG/M metagenome (GOLD analysis project Ga0209591, IMG submission 187207) | Freshwater microbial communities from Lake Fryxell liftoff mats and glacier meltwater in Antarctica - MAT-01 (SPAdes) (version 2) | ecosystem: Environmental > Aquatic > Freshwater > Ice > Liftoff... | reverse complement strand
CTCTGCGACTGCCTCGGGAGAGGGAATGGTTCCGGTCGCCCTACGGGCTCCCTACACCATTCCCTCTCCCGGCACCTCGTAGCGTAATGTTTCCTTCCCCTCAGGACACCAACTCAGAAACGGCGGGGCAAACTGATATGTGCACACGGTGAGACTATGGACGGAGCTTCCCGATGCCAGCAATGCGATGCGCCTGTGAGAGGGCAGGCGATTCTGAGAGGGCAGGCGGTTTGCGGACTGTGCGCCAATGGCCTGCTCAAGCTCGCGCTGGAGCTGCTGGCGGACGCTAGCGTGCTGAAGGAGGAACCTGGGCACGGCATCGTCAACGAACCCCAGGCACCGTGGGAGGCCGTCGGGTCCCGCATCGGCCGCTACCAGCTGCTCCAGGAAATCGGTGAGGGCGGATTCGGTATCGTGTATCTCGCGGACCAACTGGAACCGGTGAAATGCCGCGTCGCGCTCAAAATTCTCAAGCCGGGCATGGACACCCGGGAAGTGGTCGCCCGTTTCGAAGCCGAGCGCCAGTCGCTGGCGCTCATGAATCATCCGAATATCGCCCGGATCTTCGATGGCGGCGCCACGGAAAGCGGTCGGCCCCACTTCGTCCTGGAACTGGTGAAAGGCATCCCGCTCACAAAGTATTGCGACGACCAGCAACTGAACACCCACCAGCGCCTCGATCTGTTTCTCGAGGTGCTCGCCGACGTGCAGCACGCGCATCAAAAAGGAATCATCCACCGCGATCTTAAGCCATCGAACATCCTTGTCTCCCCACACGAGGGCCGGCCGGTCATCAAGGTCATCGATTTCGGCATCGCCAAAGCCATCAGCCTGGAACTGACAGACAAGATGCTCTTCACCGGCCACGGGCGCATGATTGGCACCCCGCAATACATGAGCCCCGAGCAGGCGGAGATTAACGCGCTGGACGTAGACACCCGCAGCGACATTTACGCCTTAGGCGTCGTCCTTTACGAACTCCTCACCGGTCGCAATCCGCTCGATGCGAAGAAACTGCGCGCTGCCACCTCTACGGAAATCCAGCGCCTTATCCGCGAGGAGGGGCCACCCAAACCTAGTACACGAATCAGTACCCTTGGTCCCGCCTTGCTCGGCATCGCTCGCCAGCGCGGGGCCGAACTGGAGAAACTTGGAAAACTCGTACGCGGCGATCTGGACTGGATCGTGATGAAGTGTCTGGAGAAGGATCGCTCTCGTCGTCACGAAACAGCCAACGGACTGGCCGCGGATCTCAAGCGGCATTTGAACAACGAACCCATCACCGCCCGGCCCCCGAGTGCGGCGTACACCCTTCAGAAGACGTGGCGCAGGAACAGACTCGCGTTGACCGCGGCGGCCGCCGTGCTGTGCGCGCTGATTCTTGGCGTTGTGGTGAGTACCTGGCTGGCAGTGCGGGCGACGCAGGCCGAGCGCGAGCAAAGTCGATTGCGTCAGGAAGCCGAAGCCCGGGCAACGTTCGTCCAAGCCAACTTTCTTTTGAGCCAAGGCAAATTCGAGGAGGCTGGTAAGTAAATTGACGAATTCTCTCTACCCATCACTCAGCCCGCGGCCGAAGGCGAGGCCACACTCCGTGTCTTGGGTGAGTGGCACGCCGTTGCCGGACGTTGGCGGGAAGCAGCGGCACGTTTCACTGCTGTTTTGCAGTTAAACCAATTCGGTGACCTGGACGTTTCCACAACGGATTTTCTGAAATGTGGGGCCCTTTTGATCGAACTGGGTGACCTGGAGGGTTACGAGGGGCTGCGCCAGGAGGGGATTGCCCGCTTTGGTGACTCCAGGAAAATGTATGTCGGCGAGCGTATTACCAAGGTGAGTCTCCTCTTGCCCGCCGCCGATGGGGTAAACAAATCAATGGCACCCTTGGTGGCTGTGCAAACGAACGCGGAGTTTGATCCACTCAATCGCTACCGATCAGAGCAGGCGGCTTGGTCATCTTTGTCCCTGGCCTTGGTGGAATACCGGAAGGACAACCGAGCCCGCGCAGTCGAATGGTACGTTCGGTGTCTGGCGTTTCTTCCGGACAGCAGAGTGCGGATCGCAACCGCCCGGATTATTCTGGCCATGGCCCGCCACCAACTCCAGCAGGCGGATGCGGCCGAGTCTGAATTCGCGCAAGGTTGCGAGATAATTGAGAGCAAGTTTCGAAGTGGATTGGGTATGGATGAAGACATTTTCGGGCGGTGGTTCGATTGGCTAATCGCTCGTATTCTTTTGCGCGAAGCCACCTCACTTATTGGCGGGGCTGCCTGCCGAGAGCACGCAGCAGAAGCCGGACGCCTAAACGGAATGCTGACGCCTCCGTAAGAGGAACGCCGAACCGCCGGGATTGACCACCGCGAGCGGATAAATCCCCGAGTTCTGCTACGGGGTCACGCGAACGCTTGTGTGGTCCCCAGGGACAGGTCTTTGGTGGCTCCGGGATTGTGCAACAGAAATTCGTGGATATCCCAGAAAGCGGACAAATCCACTGCCGTTCGGCTAGAGCCGCACCGTTGCGTGAACCGCGCACGGGGATCCAATTCAGTCTTTCCAGGCGTTTTGCCGTCAATCCACCCGTGCGCGATAGAAGCGCTCCGCGGCGATATCACCAAGCGGCTCGTTGCGGGGGAACAGCCCAGTCGCGTTAGGCAGGTTGGTGATCACAGGCGTCCAGAGTTTCAGGTCGTTGCTGACTTCAATCACATTGGTCCGGGCTGGGCCGGCGGAGACGGTGAGGCGCAGTTGCTGGCCGTCGGGTTTCACGCTCAGTCGAGCGTAGCCGGATTGGTTCTTCCAGTGTCGCAGCAGATCCCGCAAGGCTTCGGGACTATTGTCCGGGGCGGGTCTGCCTGCCTGATCCTGAGTGTTCACTCCGTGACAACTGCCGCACGTGCGGACCTCTCCCGGCTGAAACGTCAACCAATAGCGTTCGCGCACGACCGGTGTGCCGTCGGGAGCGGTGAGTTGCCAGGACATCGCTCGGCGCGCGGGTACGAACGACGCAAACGAGCCGTCGATAGCCAGAGCCACACTCGATGGCGGTCCGCCCTCATTGGGCGGATTGTCCACCGCCGAGTCGTGCATCCGTTACGCCAATACCCGTCGGCCCGCGCGAGGCGTGTCGGTGCCCTGCCGCAAGCCGATGCCTCGAATTAGATCGGCCTGGTAGAGCTGTAGGTGGGCGACGTCGTAAACCTTACCGGTCTTGCCCATGGACTGGGTGCCGCCGGGGACACGCAGATTGAAGGGCTGCTGGAAATCGCCGGCGTCACGCGTGGTGGCGTTGCGGCCGATGATCAAGGCGAGGTTCCGGTCGTGAAGGTAACGTTCCAGCGCCGACAACTCGACGCCCTCCTCGTTGAAGATCGTCTGCTCGGGGGCCTCCACCCTGGCGGTCAGGCGTCGCGGACGAGGGCGGGGCCGGACCTCCACCGGGTCGAGCTCCCAGAGCTCACCGCGGTAGGAGATGAGTTCATCGGGTGACCACCAAATAACGTTGTTCGAGAGGCCCGGGGTGAGCGGAACGTCAGCCTGCCAATAGGTTCCCACCTGCGCGAGCAGCTTGAGGCGGAAATCGTAGCGCGAACGCGGCAAGGTGCTGGTGCCTTCGTTGCGGTCACTGCGGGTCGATGACGTGTGGATGGCGACTAGGCGACCGTCGCTCAAGGGGAGCGGATTGCGGTAGAGGCCGGTATGGCTTGGGGCCGGGGTGTCCGTAAAGGACGACGTGTCGCGGTGGGTGAGGTAATCCAGTCGGCAAAAGTCAGCATTCGCCTTCGCGTGGGCGTTCAACGCGACGATCTGCCCCGCTGAATGAGTTCCAAACTCCGGCGCATCGATGCCGAAGTAACGGCCTGGAATCGTCGGCGATTCGCGTACCTGGATGAAGTTGTTGAAGGTGTTCGTGTTGAACTTGTTTCCGAAGTAGTAGAGTTCGCCCACGTTGGGATCGTCGTTGAGCGACGCACTGCGGTAGCTGCCCCCCAGTTCGTGGCGGCCCAGGTGGTTGAGCGTCTCCTCTTCCGTGCCGTCCTCATTGATCATCCACGGGAAAAAATCATTGAAGGTGAATCCGTTGAGGTTGCCCGTGATTTGCCGGACTTCCGGGAACACTTCGGCGCGGCTTTGGAACTGCGGTTCCGCCTCGGGCGCCTCGCTCGGATAGTTAAAGGTCCCGTAAGCGGCGCCATCCGAGGCCGCGTCGGCATCCGCCTGCTGATCTCGCTGGAGATGATCCCAACGGATGAAAACGATGCGACCGAAGCTGTCCACACTTGGTGAAAAGGCGCCGGAAGGGGAGTGGTTCAGCAACATGAGGTCACCGGTCGCCGGTTCCAGGCTCCAGAGTCCGCTGACGACGGGAGCCTCCTCGTATTCGTCGAGCTGCGGCCAGAGATGGCGTTCTCCGGAGCGGGGCCGGTCGCTGGCGAAGATGATCCGGTCGTCGGTGCCATAACACGGCGCCACGTTGTTGTAGGTCGCCGGCTGATTCGGGACTTTGGTGATGACTGGCGTGGCGTTTGGGTCGGTGATCCTGGTGATTTCGTAGAGCTGCCAGAAATACTCCTTCACCTCGTAACGTTTCGTAGGTGCGCCCACCACCATGCTGAACACCGCCTTCTCTCCGCTCCAATGAACGGAAGGCTCCCGTACCGCGATGCCACTGGTGTGTTGCGCTCCGCCCACGCCAAAGCCCGCACCTTTCGTCAGGTTCTTCAGCGTACCGTCGGGATAGCGGATCCACAGGTCGCCGCCGCGCGGGGCACTCTCCATCGAGCCGCGGTGATTACCGAAGAGTGCTGTCACGGTGGTGAAGTCCATCGGCTGCGGGACCTGGGTGACAAAGAGAAGGGGATGCGGCAGCGCGGTGTCAGCCGCCTTAGCTAATACACTGCCGTTAAGGCAGAGCAGCAGGAGAACTTTGAGGATTCGAGGCATGGCGGGGCGGTTCTGTCTGGGTTTGACGAGGCAAGGGTCCCGGCCAATATACGAATCCATGGGTCCCGGCCATACGTCTTTTGATGGACAAACTTCCTTCCCGACAGCGACGTTCGGTTTTCCCCTTTCCGGTTTCCGCTTTTTAGCCCCGTCCGTTGGTGACGGTCCACTTCGCCTGACCAGCAACTTGGACGATCAAATTCAAGCCGACTTCACCTCGCGCCTTCCAATTCTTTGTCCGGCTAGAGCAGAGACAACCAATCCAGCTTCGGATCGCCCACCGTGATGATACCGGCGTTCTTGAGTCCGACCTTGCCGTATCGGAGCGGTTGGCCGTCCAGAGTGCACAAAACTCCGCCCGCGGCCTCGACGATACACTGGGCCGCGGCCGTGTCCCATTCCATGGTGGGAATATCCCGCAGGTAAATATCCGCCTCGCCCGCCGCCACCAAGCAGAACTTGAGCGAACTTCCCATCGACTTCAGCTCCGCGTGGGGCAGTCGGGACAACAGTTTCTGAACGAGTGGCCCTGCATGATCTTTGCTCGCCACGACTCGCATTCGATTCCGCGTCGCGGCCTGTGCGTGGAGGGGTACCGCCGCGTCCGGGCCGCTCTGGCGAAAGGCGCCGCCCTGCAAGGTGGCGAAGTAGGTCAGGTGAATTGCTGGGGCGTGAACCACCCCCAAGATCGGCCGCCCTTGTTCCAACAGAGCGATGTTCACGGTGAACTCGCCGGTGCCCTTCAAAAATTCCTTGGTGCCGTCCAGGGGATCAACGAGCCAGAATGGCTGGCTCGTATCGACCAGGGCCTCACCCCAATCGTCGGATTCCTCGGAGATGACCCGCACCCCGGGAAGTAATCCGGGAAGTGATTTGACGATGAGCGCGTGCGAGGCTCGGTCGGCGTCCGTCAAGGGCGAGTTGTCCTGCTTTAGGGTGGCCGCGGTGCCTTGCTGATAAAACCGCATCGTTTCGAGCCCAGCTTGTTCGGCTAATCGGCAGACGTCCTGGAGAAGTTGATTGATTTGGGTGATCATCAATGAAGTGCAAGTACGTCAATGAAGCGAGGCTGTCTACCGGTAGATGATCTGGCGCGTTAAATTGTTGAATTACCCGGCAACTTCTTCCACCTGGGCTGGACGGGAGTCGGGATTTCGGCGCATTCTCTCATCATGAAATCCACGGTGCTTTTCGGAGCGATGATGGTCTGGGCGTTTGGCTTGGTGGCGGCCGAACCAGTTTCGTTGTTCGACGGTCGCAGTTGGAAGGGTTGGGACGGCGACACGACGAAGACCTGGCGTCTCGTGGATGGCTCGATTCAGGGGGGGAGTCTGGAGACGAAGGTGCCGCGCAATGAGTTTTTGGCCACCACTCGGTCCTATACCAATTTCGTGCTCCGCGTGAAATTCAAGCTCCTGGGCACCGAAGGTTTCGTGAACTCCGGGGTTCAGTTTCGCAGCCAACGCATTCCCAATGACCCCGAGATGATCGGCTACCAAGCGGACCTTGGCGATGGATGGTGGGGTGCTCTGTACGACGAATCCCGTCGGAACAAGGTGCTGGCCAAGCCGAGCGACGCCGACCTGGGCAAGCCCGTAAAGAAGAACGATTGGAACGACTACGAGATTCGCTGCGAAGGCCGACGGATCCAACTCAAGATCAATGGCGTCACCACGGTGGACTATAGGGAGTCAGACCCGGCGATCCCGCAGTTCGGCCGGATCGGCCTGCAAGTGCACGGCGACGGTAAAACTCTGGTCAACTTCAAGGACATTACGATCGAAGAGTTGCCGTGAGGAGGGGGGCAAGGAGGTAGAGGTGAGAGTTGAGAGACCTTGTTCTCATAGGGCGGATGGTGAAAGGCCGAGGGCGAGAATCGAGCACGCCTGAACCACGGGGAGGCCGAGACGCTCAGCTTCGGCGAGGACTTCGGCTGAATCCGTTCCGGGATTGAGCCACAACTTTTCGCAGCCGCGGGCGGCGATGTCGGGCAGGACCGCCAACAAGACTGGGGGCGGGAGGTAAACACTGATCCGATTGGGTCTTTCTGGAACGATCTGAATGGAAGAATAGGCGGTGAGGCCTTCGACGACGGGTTCCCGGGGATTGACAGGAAACACGCGGAATCCGCGCTGAGCGTAGGCCCGGACGGCTTTGTTTCCGAATTTTGAGCGATCGGTGGAGGCCCCGAGTACGGCGACGGAGTTCATGAAGTCACAAGATGTCGACAACCCAACCGGGTGCAACTCCGCGCCGAAATGGGTCTCCGCTATTTTGAGGGCACGAGGTTGGCCTCCGTTTTGCCCTAACCCGGCCCGGCCTTCTGGAGTGTTCTGACGTTCCAACGGGGTAGAGGACTATCGCACTTCAGAGGGTGTTGATTTTCCGCATTTCGCCCAGGAGGCACTTGCCGCAGTCTCCTCGGGTGATTCGGCCTTCGGCCCAACCTTCCGTGTCGTCGAACCGGGTTCGCTGCGAGTATTGCGGCGCCCCGGTGCCGGCCGAGGTGGGCCCATCGCCAGGCGACGCACCGGCACGTCGATTCTGTTGCTATGGCTGCCGGGTGCTCGGTGAGCATCGTCCCCAACGAACGGACGAACCCGGCGATTCAGGTTCGGTGACGACACCGTGGTTTCGGATCGGCCTGGGCGTGGCCTTGGCGAGTCAGGCCATGCTGTTGAGCTTTGCGGTCAATCTGACCCCACCCGAAGGACCCATTCGTTGGGCGTTGCACGCGGTCCTGGCGGGTTCCGCATTTCTGGTGCTGGTGGTTCTCGGTTGCCCGCTGCTGCGCGCGTCCTGGGACTGTGTCTGCCGGCGCCGCGTCACGGTAGAACTGATGTTTCTGGCCGGGATTATCGGAGCTTTTGGGGCTTCGGTCTTCAGTAGCTGCACCGGCCTGGGCGCCGTGTATTACGAGGTCGTGGCGGTTTTGTTGGTCGTGTACACCACGGGCAAAACCCTGACCGCCCGGGCGCGGGAACGGGCCCTGACCGAAACCGTCCGCCTGCGCGACACCTTTGATATGTGTCAGCGGATTCGTCCGGACGGGACGGTGGAGGTTTGTGCCGCGGCCGCCGTGGAGCCGGGTGATCGAGTGCGAGTGCGGCCGGGCGAACCCGTGCCCGTCGATGGTCGGATCGTCTCCGGCACCTCCTTTGTGCGGGAAACGCCATTGACCGGCGAACCCCATCCGGTGGTCCGCCGCCCGGGGGATCGCGTGCTGGCGGGTAGTTGGGCGGAGGATGGCGAATTGGTGCTGGAAGCGACTTCGGCCGGCCGAGCGCGACAATTGGATGATCTCTTGCGATGGGTGGAACGGGCGCGCTCGGAGACAGGGATCCCCTCAGGCAACGACCCGGCGACGCGGCCGTTGGTGGACCGGTTGACGTCCTGGTTTCTCCCCGCGGTTATGGCGGTGGCCGTGCTGACCTTTGCGGTCTGGACCGGGCGCGGTTACTGGGCGCAGGGATTGTTCAATGCCTTGGCCGTCTTGCTCGTGGCCTGTCCCTGTGCCCTCGGGCTGGCGGCGCCTTTGGCCTTATGGAATGCCTTGGCCACCCTGGCCGCGCGGGGCGTGGTCTGTCGGTCGGCGGAGGCGCTGGAACGTCTGGCAGGCATTCGCCGGGTGGTGTTCGACAAGACAGGAACCTTAAGCGAGGAGCAGCAATCGTTGATCGATTTCGCCGCGGTGGGTGGCGCCGAGGAGCGGACCGGGTTGCTGACCCTGCTGCGCGAGGTTCAATCCCGCAGTTCACATCCGATTGCACGGGCGTTTAGTCGGGAAGGGGGGCCTTCGTTGGACACCCTTCATATCCGCTCGCTCAAGCCCGTCCCGGCTTGTGGGATTGAAGCCTGGGTTGAACGAAACGGCCAGGAACACCGGCTGCAAGTCGGTGTGCGCGAATGGGTGCTGGGACCGGACATCGGTGCCGACCTTACCGAAACGAGCCTGCTCGCGGAGTTGCGATCTCAACCGCTCGATCAGCGGGTCTATGTGGCCTTGGACCGGCGTTTGGTGGGTCTGGGAGTGGTGCGGGAACGGTTGCGGGATTCGGCTGAAGAAGCCTGGCGACACCTGCGGGCGCTGGGCTGCGAGGTCAGCGTCCTGACAGGGGATCAGAGTCAACGGGCGGCGCAACTCCTGCCGGCGGGGGAACGGGCGAGCATTGAAGGTTCGCTGAGTCCCACCGATAAGGCGTTGCGTGTCCGGGAATTTGAGGCGGCCGGTCAGCCGGTGGCCTTTGTCGGAGATGGCGTCAACGATGCTCCGGCTTTGCGGGCAGCTTCGGTGGGGTTGGCGCTCAATTCGGGTTCCGCGCTGGCGACCGCAACGGCCGAGGTGGTGTTGTGCGGGGGCGATTTGCGAGAGGTTCCCCGGGCGATTGCGCTGGCGCGGCGGGTTCAGGCCGGAATTCGTTCTAATCTGCGCTTCGCCCTGACCTACAATCTGCTCGGCATTACGTTGGCGGCGACGGGGCAGATCGGGCCGATTTCTGCGTCCCTTCTCATGGTAGGTAGCAGCACGATTGTCGCCTGGCGTGCGTTCCGGGGTGGCCTGGATGAATGTCACGAACCCCCGTCGCCCGCGCGGGCCTCGGGGACTCGCTGGGTCTGGATTGGGGCCGCAACCCTGGCGCTGCAGATTCCGTTGCTGGGGTATTTGGGTCAGTTGCGACCCGTTCCCTGGATCCTGCTTTCCGTGATGTTGCTGGGAATCTCGGCCCTGAACCTTCTGGGATCGCGTCGGGAGGCCCGGTCGGGGCGAGGATGGGGGCCGGGAGTTCCGATGATTCTGGCGATGCTGGGGCCGGGCAACCTGGGGATGGTACTGGGTTGGTGGGTTGAGGCTGGGTTTGGGCCGGTGATGCGGGATGGGGTTTGTCTGTGTTGCCAGTCGCACCAGTACTTCACTCTGACCGGAAAAATCCCCTGGATGTACCTGGGCATGCTGGCAGGCGGACTGCCATTCATGCGGGTCGGATTGGGGTTGCTTCCGGGTCGCTTGGGCCGCGGGCCGTTATTGGTCCTGGCGGCGATCGGCATGATTCTTGGGATGGCTTGGGGCGCGGATGCGGTCCTGCAGGCACTGGGGCCGGGTCACCCCCACCAATTCCTGGGCGCCTATGTCGGCATGACCTTAGGAATGCTGGCGGGAATGGGGTTCGTCTGTGGAGCGGGGGAGGCGTTGGCCGCCGCGATTCGACGACGGTGAGGTCGAAGTCAGAGCACTAACCGACCACTGCGTTTTAACCAGGCTTCCGCCTCAGCGTGACCGGGACAAATCCGGGCTACCTCCGCCCAGAACCGCGCGCTGTGGTTGAGGTGCCGTAAGTGAGCCAATTCGTGCAGAATGACATAGTCGCGCACCAACTCGGGGGTTTGCAGCAGGCGCCAATTGAGACAGATCAATCCGCGGGGGGAGCAACTGCCCCAGCGGGTTTGCTGATTTCGGACACTGATCCGGCGGAGTCGGTCTTGAAACCCATGGAGCGCGGCCAATTCTTGGGTGCGCTGGGGCAGGATTTGGCCGGCGTGGTGGCGCAGCGCGGCGTCCACGGCCGGTCGCAGGTCCCCCTCGATGACGGACAGTTCGAAACTTAACGGCCCCAGTCGGGCGGACGAGGGACCTTCAGCCCCGAGAGTGACTTCCAAGACCGTTTCGACCCCGTTCAGCCAAACTGTTCCACCGGGGCGTAACTCGGTCGAAGCGGGCGGATTGGCTTGGTGCTGGCGCCAACGTTCGGTCAGCCAGGTTTCGTGGGAAGCGACGAAGCGGCGGGCCTCGGCCAGAGTGCCTCGGCGGGGGACGGTACAACGGGCGGTGCCATCGCGACGAAAGAGCAAACGGTACCGGCGGGCGCGGGGGTGGCGGACGAAACGCACCTCCAGGGTTCCCTCGGGTAAGGTGAGTTCATCAATCGCTAGGGCGTCCGTTTTGACTTCCGCGCGGGGGGACGGGCGGACCGCGGGCGGCCAGAGCCTTCGGATAAAATCGAGCTGGCTCAAGTCAGGCACCGTTTCCGTCGAGCGGGTTCCGGGCAAAAACGAATTCGGCGACAGGTCGGCCATGGATCAAATGCTCCTCAATAATGCGTGCCAACACTCCGGGCGTGCAGGAGTGATACCAGACACCTTCGGGATAGACCACCGCGATGGGGCCCCGAGCGCAAATCTGCAGGCAATTCGCTTTGGTGCGCCCCACCGTAGCCGCCCGGCCGACCAAGCCTAGTTCCTTGAGTCGGCGCTTGAGAAACTCCCAGGATTCCAGGCTGGCGGCGTGGTCGCAGCACTTGGGCTTGGTTTGATCGGCGCACAGGAAAATGTGCCGGCGAACCGTCTTTAGGCCATTTTCGGTGGCCCGCGCGGTCAGATCGACGGGAGCAGACATCCGCATGAGGATCAGGGATCACCGTGGAATCTCAAGCGACCGCTGGTAGAAACGTGGTGGAGAGCGCCGGGGTGAGGCGTCGGTGCTCGTCTTCACTCCAAGACTTCGCTCTAGCCGGATCTGGCGGGGGCTCGCGCCTTAAAAATTTGGAGCTGTCGCTGCAAAAATCCCGACTCCTCGCTTGCCCCGGGCCCGGCCGCCCACCAGATTCTGCCTGCCAGGGCCCATGGAACGCGGACTTACGAACCCCGCCAGGGCCGGAAGGCAGCAACGGTAGTTTGCTCCCGTCTGCCGTGGTCACCCTGGCTTTCCTTCGATTTTTGGTTTTCGATTCTCGATTTTCGATCTCCACTCTTGGTCCGGCTTAAATTCAAGTTTCGCCGGACCGTCGAACCTCGAAAATCTCACTCGTGTCCTACCAGGTCATCGCTCGTAAATACCGTCCTCAGCGTTTTGAGGACGTCGTCGGCCAGGAACACGTCACAACTACCCTGATGAATGCCATCCGGTCGGGGCGGATTGCGCATGCGTATCTGTTCTGTGGCCCTCGGGGCACCGGCAAAACCACGCTGGCCCGGATCTTCGCCAAAGCCCTGAATGCCACCGACGGGCCCAAGGTCGACTTCGCCGACGACGATCCGCGGGTAAAGGAAATTACCGAAGGACGTTCGCTCGACGTGTTGGAAATCGATGGTGCCTCCAACAACGGCGTGGAACAGGTCCGGGAACTCCGCGAAACCGCCCGCTTCGCACCGGCCTCGGGGAAGTACAAGCTCTACATCATTGATGAGGTCCACATGCTCTCGACGGCCGCGTTCAATGCGCTGCTGAAGACCCTCGAAGAACCCCCGGCTCACGTGAAGTTTATCTTCGCGACCACCGATCCGGAAAAGGTTCTGCCGACCATCCTGAGCCGGTGTCAGCGGTTCGATCTGCGCCGGATTCCCACGCCCTTGATCGTCGAGCACCTGGGGCGCATCGCGCAGCAGGAAAAGGTGGAACTGGATGAAGCGGCGTTGCATGCGATTGCGCGCGGGGCTGATGGCGGAATGCGCGATGCCCAGTCTACCCTGGATCAGCTCATCAGTTTTTGCGGCACGCGGATCGTGGAGAGCGACGTCCTGTCGATGTTTGGCTTGGCGTCGCGGGGTCAGTTGTTGTCGCTGGCTGAAGCGGTGGTCCAGGGGCAAGCCGCCTCGGCGTTGCGCCTGCTCGATGAGCTCGCGCGTGGGGGCAAAGATTTAGGGCGCTTGCTGGGGGATCTCCTCATCCATTTCCGGAATTTGCTGCTGCTCGAATTGAGCGGGGGCGATCGGCGCCTCTTGGACGTGACGGATGCCGAATGGACGGCGCTCCAAACTCAGGCCAATCAGGTCGATGCCGCGGCGCTCGGCCGGATCTTGGACCTGCTGTCCACCGCCGAAACCCGGCTGCGGGAGGCTCCTTCGAAGCGAATCTTCTTGGAGGTGACCTTGCTTAAGGCGTTGGAAGCCAGTAATGCGGTCAGCCTGGAGCTGGTCCTCAAACAGTTGAAAGCGCTTCGGGACGGGGGCGACAGCAAGCCCACCGCCCCCGCGGCAGCGACCAAGCCAAGCGCCACCGTGCCCGCGGTGACCCCGGTAGTGGTTACGCCGAGTGCGGCCCCCTCCCCTCCCGCTCCCGTCGCCAAGCCCCTGCCGGCGCCGGTACCGGCACCGGAAGTCCCCGCAGCTCCGGCAGCTTCGGATCCTCCTTGGGCGGTGCCGAAGACTCCGGTGGCTCCCGCCAAGCCAGCGGTCCCAGTCCCCCTGCCGGCTCCTTCGGCACCGCCCGTTGCGCCGGTTGCGCCGGTTGCGCCCGTCCCGGCCGCCACTGAATCCGCGCCAACTCCGGTCAAACCGACCGCCGAATCGCTTTGGTCGACCCTGTACACGTCCCTGGAACGAGGCGAACGGATGCTGTGGACGCTTTTGGCGGGTTCGGTGGCCCAGTCCTTGGCGAATTTGACTCTAACCGTAGCGTGTTCGTCGGACGCCTTGGAATTCGTCAGTAACAGCAAGACGGCTCTGTTATTGCGCACCAAGCTGCGGGAATTGGTTCCCGGTGAAGCTACCCTGAAATTTGTGCTGGGCGATATCACCGCCCCGGTCATCGACCTAGCGGCTCCGGTGATGGCCCGGCCCAAACCCGCCGCGCCTCGCGTTGGTGAGACCAAAGCGTCCAAAGCGGAGCCGATCAAGCTGAACAAGGACGAATTCCTGGCGGATCCGCTGATCAAGGACGCGATGGAGGTTTTCCGCGCCCAGTTCATTGATGCACGCGGGCCCTCGGAAGCGTGAACGGTCGGGGGTGACTGATCGACCTGACCGATTGCCGTGTATCGGACGCCTTTCCCAATTCCGTCGTCAAATCTTGTTTCCTGAATCCGGCGAGCGCCTCTAGGCTTTTCCGACAACAACTCATTCCTATGTCCAGCCTTGGAAAATTGATGAAACAGGCGACGCGCATGCAACAGCAGATGGAGCGCGTCCAGCAGGAACTCGCCGCTAAAACGGTGGAAGGTGTCGCCGGCGGCGGCACGGTGAAGGTCACCGCCCGGTGTGACCAGACGCTGCTTTCGGTGAAGATTGCCCCCGAGGCGGTTAACCCTTCGGATGTGGCGTTTCTCGAAGAGTTGGTGCTGACGGCGGCCAACCAGGCGCTGGCGGCAGCCAAAGAGACCGCCAACAAGGAAATGGGCTCGGTGACCCAGGGGATGAGCATTCCCGGGCTGATCTAAGGCCAGTCACTGAGCGAGCTGCGGCTCGCTGGTCGGTCCTACCCCCCCCAACGTGTCCTCCTCGTCGCTCCCGGTGGCGGTCGCCACCCTCGCTGCGGCCTTGGGCCGTTTGCCCGGTATCGGTCCGCGTTCGGCCGAGCGGTTGGCGTTGCACGTGGTTCAGAGTGAGGCCGACGCGATCCGTCAGTTGGCGGCCGCGTTGTTAAATGCCCGGGAGCGGGTCGCGTTGTGCCGGCGCTGCGGCGGGCTCACCGAAACGCAGCCCTGCCTCCTGTGTACCGACGAGCGGCGGGAGGCCTCGCTGCTCTGTGTCGTCGAACGGGCCCTCGATATTCTAAGTTTGGAGAAATCCGGGACCTTCCGGGGGCGGTATCACGCCCTCGGAGGAAAATTGAGTCCCTTGAACGGAGTCGGACCGGAGGATCTGCGAATTGCCGCGCTCGAAGCCCGCGTGTCAACCGAGCCGATCAAGGAAGTGATTCTGGCGCTCGGCAGTGATGTTGAAGGGGATGCTACGGCAAATTATCTCGCCCGCCGCTTGGCCGGCCGGGGTGTTCGTCTGACGCGTCTGGCCCAAGGACTACCGGCCGGCAGCGGTCTGGAGTTTGCCGATGAATTGACCCTGAGTCGCGCCTTGGAGGGCCGACGTGATTTGGTCCCGGGGTGAGCCGAAAAGATCCGTGAAACCACCAAATCTGGGGAGTGACCACGAGCTCGCCTGACCTATACGTTGCGAGAAGCCGGGTGCTCCTACCCGTGCATTGCAGACCACCATGTCGAGCCGTCCATCCTCCACCGAGTTGCTGACACCTTTGAAAACGGTGTTCGGCTACACAGCCTTCCGGCCCCTTCAAGAGCAGATCATCCGGGATTCCCTGGCAGGGAAGGATGTGTTCGCGCTGCTGCCGACCGGCGGGGGGAAGTCGCTGTGCTTTCAATTGCCGGCTCTGGTTCGTCCCGGACTAACCGTCGTGATCTCTCCGTTGATCGCGCTCATGAAGGATCAGGTGGATTCGCTCCGGGCAAATGGCGTGCCGGCGACCTTTCTCAATTCCTCCCTGACCGAGGCGGAGCGCCGGGAGCGTTGGCGTGGACTGCACGCCCGCGAGTTCAAGTTGCTGTACCTCGCCCCGGAGCGGCTCTTTGCCGGTGGCATGATTGATGAACTCCAGCGCTGGGGCGTGGCGTGCGTCGCGGTGGACGAGGCCCATTGCATTAGTGAGTGGGGTCATGATTTCCGTCCGGAATACCGTCAACTGAGCGGACTGCGCGAGCGCCTACCCGAGACTCCCTTCATGGCGCTTACTGCCACGGCCACCGGGCGCGTCCGCAACGATATCATGAGTCAGTTGCATCTGCGCGATGCGGCCCTCTATGTCGCCAGCTTTAACCGCCCCAATCTCTCCTATCGGGTCGAATCCAAAACCGCCGGGTATCGCCAAGTCCTGGACTTCATCCGTCGCCGGCCGCAGGACTGCGGCATCGTCTACTGCGCCAGCCGCGCCGGAGCCGATTCCCTGGCCGCGAAACTCACGGAGGACGGGTTGAAGGCGGCGCCGTACCACGCGGGCATGGAAAAGGAAAATCGCAATCGGACCCAGGAACGTTTTCTGCGGGACGAAGTGCGAGTGGTCTGTGCCACGATCGCGTTCGGCATGGGCATCAACAAACCGAATGTCCGGTTCGTGGTGCACTACGATCTGCCGAAAAACATCGAGGGCTATTACCAAGAGACCGGCCGGGCGGGTCGGGATGGTTTGCCCGGGGAATGCCTGCTGTTGTTCAGTTCCGGAGATGTCACCAAGCAGACCCGGTTCATCGAAGAAAAGCCGGATCCGCGGGAACAGGCGCTCGCCCGGGAGCAGTTGCAGACGATGGTTCGTTATGCCGAATGCGCCCACTGCCGGCGGCGGACCTTGCTCGACTATTTTGGCGAGCAGTATCCCGAGGCCAATTGCGGCGGGTGTGACAACTGTCTGGCTCCCCGTTCCAGCTACGACGGGACCCTATTAGCTCAAAAGTTGATGAGTTGCGCCTTTCGCATCCGGCAACGGAGTGGCGTTAGCTTTGGCTTAAATCATGTGGTGGCGGTCCTGACCGGCAGCGAAAGCGAGCGTATCCGCCAATGTGGGCATCACGAACTTTCGACCTTTGGCATTGGGAAGGATCTGTCCCGCAATGAGTGGGGCGCGATTGCCCGCGAATTGATCGGCCAAGGTCTGCTGACCCAAACCCCCGGGCAGTTTCCCACCTTAGAACTGACCGCGACCGGCGCGACCGCCTTGAAGGAGCGGCGCGCCATCCAGCTCACCAAGCCAAAAGAACCCGCGCGGGATCGCACCGAGAAAACGGGTGAAATCGCCTGTGACCAGGTGCTCTTCGAAGCCCTGCGGCAGTTGCGCAAGGAATTGGCCGATCGGGAAGGGGTGCCGCCTTACATTGTGTTTGGCGATGCGACCTTGCGCTGGATGGCTCGGAGCTATCCGACGACCGAGGCCGAGCTCGGCACAATCTCCGGGGTCGGCGCGATGAAGTTGCGCAACTACGGGTCGGCGGTTCTTTCCACGATTCGAACGTATTTGCGGTCTCAGGCACGCCAGGAGTTCACCGATGCGCCGGCCGGGGGTGAGCGGGTGCAGAAGACTCGCGGTGAACTCTTAAACGTCTCGGTTCTCGAAACGCTGCGGATGTTTCGGGAAGGCATGGATTTGGAAGCCATTGCGCGGTCCCGTGGGCTCGCGAGTTCCACGATTGTGGGGCATGTCTGCTCGGCGGTGGAGGCGGGCGAGCGGCCCGATTGGGCTCGTATTTTCAGCGCGGCCGAAGCGGCCGAAATGCGTCGCACATTCGAGCAGTTGCCCGGCGCTTCCCTCACCCCGGTTCACGAGGCGTTGGGCGGACGGATGAGCTTCGAGCAGTTGCGTTTGTTCCGCACTTTGTGGCAAGCGGGTCAGTTGGGGCCGGCGCCCTGACGCGTTGCGCCTCATTTGGAGTGCGCGAGGCTTGCCTTCGCTTTGGGAGCGTCTCCACGCGCCCACCTGCTCTCGCCTTCCGGAACATCCCGTCGTTTAAAACGGTACAGGGCCCGCACTCCACAAACTCAGGCGGGTTAATGAAATGAACACGGGCTCGCCGCCGACGTCTTTCCTCGGCATGAAGAGCGGTATGCGACTTTGGATTCTGGGATGGCTGGTCGGCGTGGGACTTGTAGGAGCGCCGTTGATCGCCGTCGAACCGCCGCCCAATCTCCGATATGAGTATCGCGACGGTACTCCCGATGGCCTCGGTAAGTGGTATTTAGGCCGAGAAATCGCCCATTTTATGAGTCATCACGGGGCACCCTGGCTGGAGCGGACAGAACGGGAGGAGGAAGAGAAACCCTCAGTCCTGATCGAATCCCTGGGTTTGAAACCGGGACAAGTCGTCGCTGACGTCGGCGCGGGGAGCGGTTACTTCTCGTGGCGAATGGCTCGGCTGGTCGGCTCGCAGGGGAAAGTCCTGGCCACCGATATTCAGCCAGAAATGCTGGTGCTGCTGGAACAGAGCATGACGAAGCGAGGCCTGACCAACGTAGTCCCCGTGCTGGGTTCAACCACCAACGCCGCCTTGCCGACGAATGCCGTGGATTTGGTCCTGATGGTCGATGTGTACCATGAGTTCGATCATCCGTTCGAAATGATGCAGGGGATTGTCGCCAGTCTGAAACCCGGCGGCCGGATCGTGTTTGTCGAGTATCGGGGCGAAGAAAAGTGGGTGCCGATCAAGCCGCTGCACAAAATGACCGAGGCGCAGGTCCGCCAGGAGATGGCGCTGCATCCCGTGGAATGGATCGAAACGCTGAAGCTCCTCCCGCGACAGCACGTGATTATTTTTCAGCGACCCCGATAGCCGGACTCCCCACAAAAGGGGCTGGCAACGGGGCAAGTAGTAAAAGAACCGGAGCTGGAGGATTCCCACCTGACGTGCTCGCCCGTTTTACCTACCTTGCTCTCCAATGCGCATCATCGGAGGACAAGCGGCGGGAAGAATTGTCCGAGTCCCGGAAGGGCTCGGCGTGCGGCCGATGCCCGACAAGGTCAAATTGGCCGTGTTCAATTCACTGGGCAGCTTTGTGGAGGGCATCCGGGTGCTCGACCTTTTCGCCGGGACCGGAGCTCTCGGACACGAGTGCCTCAGTCGGGGAGCGCGATCCGTGGTCAGCATCGAGAAGTCCGAGAAGCATGCGCGCTTCTATCGACACAACCTGGAACTGACCGGTTTGCAGGCCGCGGCCGTAGAGTTGCGCGTGATGGATGTCTTCAGTGCCTTGCCGCAATTGGCAGCGTCGGAGCGTCGCTTCGAGTTGGTGATCGCCGACCCGCCCTACGGGGAAAAGAACGTGGGGCGCCGTTCCCAGTCGCTGGCTCAAAAACTTCTCGATGCACCCACGCTGCCCTCGTTGCTGGAACCTGGGGGGCTCTTCCTCCTCGGTCACACCAAACGGGATACCCTCGAACTCGGACCTCACTGGCACGAACGGAAGCAGTTGCGTCATGGCGACACCCTCATTCGCATTCTGGAGGTTGCCCCGCCGGCGAGCCCGATCGCAGCGGTCGAAGGTTCGTCAGTTTTATGAAACCCCTACTATTCGTTCTGATGGCTCTGGTGCTCCACGCGTCGGCTGATTCAGCGGATTCCTGGGCTGGAGAGCGCGGGTTGGAGAAATCAGCCTCACTGCAATCTACCCTGGACCGCGCGGTGGGCCGCGCCCTGACCGAATTCACGGCGAAGGGCCTCACCCCCAATCAGCTCGCGGCCACCTTGGTCGACCTCACGGATCTGGCGAAACCGCGGTACGCCAGTTATCGCGGAGACGTTCCCCTATATCCGGCGAGCGTCATCAAGCTGTTCTACCTCGTGGCCACGCATCGCTGGCTGGAAGAGGGACGCTTGGAAGATTCGCCGGAACTGCGCCGGGCGTTGCGGGACATGATTGTCGAAAGCTACAACGAGGCGACTCACTACGTGGTGGATGTCCTGACCGGGACCACCAGCGGACCCGAATTGGCGGACGACGCTCTGAAAGCCTGGGCCGATCAGCGGAATGCCGTTAATCGCTATTTCAGTTCCCTCGGCTACACGAACATCAATGCCAACAAGAAGCCCTGGTGTGAAGGGCCGTATGGTCGGGAGATTCAGGCGATTCAACGATTTCAGCCGAGTCGTAACCAATTGACCACCGAGGCCACGGCCCGATTGCTGATGGAAATTGCGACGGGTCAGGCCGTCTCACCGGCTCGGAGTCAGCAGATGCTCGAACTCTTGCGACGGGATATTTACGGCCCGGTGAAAGATCTCGAGGATCAGACTCACGGGTTCACCGGGATCGCTTTGCTTGAACCGCGTCGAGAAGGAGTGAAGCTTTGGTCCAAGGCGGGCTGGACCAGTCAGACGCGGCATGATGCGGCCTATCTGGAGTTGCCCGACGGTCGGAAGCTTGTGCTGGTGATCTTCACGACCGACCACGCGAACGAGCGCGGGATCATTCCGACCCTTGTCCGAGAGATCGTGAAGTAGGAATGTGGCCCGTGCCAAAGCGGTAGCGGCTCTTTAGTCGACCCCGGAGGGCACGACGCGCTTTAACTTAAGACAGGCTCTAAGAAAACCCGACGGCTTCCGTCTTTACGATGGGATCTTGCCTTGTCCGCCCAACGTGGCTGACTGACGGAGATCGGTAGCACGCTGTTATGAACCTGATTCTCCGTCGGCTGGGTCGGTGGTTCTGGGTGGGGGCCTGGATGGCCTGCGCCCAAGAGTATTCTGAGCTAAAATCCCAGGGCGAAGCCTTGGTCGCTCGGGGCAACTTTGCCGCCGCGAATGCGATTTATCGACGAATCCCGACCAATGGCCTGCCCGAAGCCGACCTTCGCTGGGTCTTGTTCCGGCGCGATGACACGGGCTGGCGCCTGCGGGATGCCGCGAATCTGCCCCAGGTTGAGGAAGCCGCTCCGGAGTTGGCTCGCCTGGGTTCGACCGAGACCCCAGAAGAATTGCGGGATCGGGTCTGGGCGGAAGCGCAGGAATCCCTGGGAGAGTTCCACTGGCGCCAACACGACGATAACAGCTGGGTCCAAACGCGGTTCGTGGGGGCGATGGATTGGTGGGCCGGGCAAACGAATCGGGCGCTGGCGCGGGATCGCTATTTGCGGCTGGCCCGAATGATGGAACTGCCTCCGGGCTGGCCGGGCGGAAACACCCAACACTGGCGGACCCGACTTTCGGATGAACTCCTGACCAAGGTCCTGTCGGTTGCCGACCAGCCGGCGGATGTGGCCGCCTTCCGACTCGTGCACGCCGGCCGTATGGGCCAGCGCCGGGATATGGCCTCAGTGGTTCGAGCCGAGCAAGAATACGAGCGAGCTCTCACGGCCGCCGCGGGAATTCCCGGCCGCGATCTCGTCTTGTGGCAGTACGCCCAATGGCGGGAGAGCCGCGGACGTTTGGTCCCTTTACCGCAGGGAAAATGGCGGATTGAATCCGATCCGGCCGGCGCCATAAAATTGTACCGTCAGTTGCTGGCCGAGTTTCGCGCCGGCCAATCGCGCTGGCGGGAGGCGGCGGAAATGCGTCTGACCGATCTTACCTCTCCCGCCGTGTCGGTGGCCGCGCCGGGAACGTTTCTTCCGGAGTCAGCGATCGTGTTCTATGTGAGTGGTCGTAACCTGCCTTCACTAGGAGTGACGGTGCGGGCGGTGGACTTGGTCCGCGATTTGAAGTTACCGCCGCCGGGGCAGGGTCGGGCTCGCAGCGATTGGAAAGAAGGATTGCCCACGACGGGACCGGTGGCTGAAGAGTTGACCGTGGCCCTTGAGGCGGTGAATCCGCATTCCTGGGTGCAGAAGCGGGTCATCTTGCCCAAACGATTGCCGGCTGGGGCCTATCTCGTGGAGGTGACAGGTGCCGGTAAGTCTCAGCGGGATCTGCTCCTCGTGACAGATGCGGCCGTCGTGGTGCAAACGTCCGGGACGACGCTAACGGCTTGGGTGGTGGAGGTGGTCACGGGGAAGCCATTCACCGAAATACCCATCCGCATCGCCCAAAATGAGAACAACCTTTGGCGATGGGAGGGGGAAACTCGGACGACCGACGGGAACGGCCTCGCCACGTTCCCCTTGGAACCTCCGGGAGGTAACACACTTGTTTTAGCGGGTGGCGGTTCCCGCCCAGCCCTGGCGTCCACTTGGTACAATTTTTCGGCCCCGGAGTTAATCGGGGACTGGCGCATCTATGCCTTCACCGATCGGCCGGCGTATCGGCCAGGCGAGTCGATCGAATGGAAGTTCACGGCCCGCCAGCTTCAGGCGGGAATTTACCGAACCCCCGCCCAGGCCCAATTGGGCTACGAGATCACTGGACCTCAGGGCAATGCCGTGACAAATGGCATCGTCACGCTTAATTCCTTTGGTTCGGCCTGGGGCAGCTTTCATCTGGGGAGCTCGGCTTCTCTTGGTTCGTATGGGGTTCGCTTTTTCAAAGTGGGTGCCCCCGAAAACACGCTCGGCAGCGCGGAGTTGTTTCGGTTGGAGGAATATCGGCTTCCGGAATTCGAAGTGACGTTGCGGCCGCCGGAGGAAATGTTGCCGGACGGTTCCCGAAAACCCAAGCGTCTTCGAGCCGGGGAACCCATCACGCTGGCGGTGAGTTCCCGTTATTATTTTGGCGGACCGGTGCCCGGGGGCGTGGCTCAAATCGAGGTGCAGAAAGGTAACTTTGCCTGGGATCTGCCCGTCCCACTGGACTTCCCCTGGTTGTCGCCTCCGCTCGAGGACTCCAGGCACCGGCAGACTGACGGAGCTTCGGTGCAACAGACCCGAGTGGTTCTCGATGCCCAGGGACAGGCTAGTTTCACCTTCGATCCGGGAGCGGAAGGCGGCGATGCGAGTTACACCTTCAAAGTCAGCGTGACCGAGGCGTCGCGCCGAGAGGTTCGCGCGGAACGAACGTTGCGGGCGACGGTCGATGGTTACGCCGTGCGGGCGGACCCGAAGAACAAACTGCCCCGACCAGGTAATCCCGTAACCGTCGAGTTTCGGGCGCAGGATGCGAACGAACAACCTGTAGTCACGACCGGCGAAGTGACCCTGACTCGGAAAATTTGGTGGGAAGTGTGGCTCGATAGCGCGGGCCGGGAAATCTCCGGCGACGCCCTGAAACAGAAGCGCGCGGAGACGTCGGTTTGGCCGCCGCGGGTGGATCCGGGTATGAAGGAATGGACGCTGAAATCACAAGGGTACCGGTCGGACCTCATCTCCACCCATTCCGTGGCCACGGGAACGAATGGAGTGGGGGAATGGCGGTTCACCCCTGACCGCGAAGGATACTTCCAGATTGCCTGGGAAAGTCCCGATGTCTGGGCTCTAGCCGGTTCCAAACAGTCCGTCACCAATCGAATCCGGACCGAATGCGTCGTCTGGGCCACCGCGGGTGCGCCCGATCTGGGTTACCGGACCGAAGGACTGCAATTGGTCATCGACCGCGATTCGTTTCGGGTGGGCGAAAAAGCACCGGTGTTGGTGGTGACCGCCAACCCGGGGCGTTGGGTGTGGTTGACGGTGGATGCCGGCGGGTTCGCCGGTCAGCAGGTCTTCCAGATGCCGGGGACGACGCGTTTGGTGGAGCTGGAAATCACGGAACAGATGGTGCCGAATTTTGGCCTCCAGGCGGCCAGTGTGTCGGAGCGCAAATTGTTTCGAGATTACGTTTCGGTGGTCGTCCCTCCGATCCGGAACTTTCTCCAGGTGGAAGTCATCCCGGAGCGTCCGGAGAATCGTCCCGGCAGTGAAGGGCGCTTGACGGTTCGGACCCGCAATTGGGAGGGACAGCCTGTCGCGGCCGAAGTGGCGTTATCGTTGGTTGATGAAAGTGTGTTCTACATTCAGAGCGAGTTGGCGCCGGATCCGCGGCAGTTCTTTTTCGGCCAACGCCGGGACTCCCAGCCGGGCTTAGGTTCCAGTTTCGATAGTGGAGACTATCGGCTTTGGGTTCGGGGCAGCGACGACCAGATTCGAGAGGGAGGGGGAGGGGGCGCCCCAACATCGAATGACCTCCCGTTGGATTTGGAACGAGTTGTGATTACCGGGTCCTTGATACCGTCCACCGAACTGGCGATGGATGATGCGGCCGCCGGCCGGTACGCGTTGGCCGCCTCGCCGATGGCCAAAGCGATGGCGGAAGTCGGGGGCGCTGCACCAGAACCGGTGGTCGTGGTCCGTCGGGATTTCCGAGCCACCGGACTTTGGCGGCCCGCCTTACAGACCGATAGCGAAGGCCAGGTCTCGGTGACGTTTCGCTATCCCGATTCCACCACCCGTTGGCTGGCGCGCGGGGTGGCGGGCACCGCGGGTAACCAATTTGGGATGGGCACGAACAGTTCCCTGACGCGTTCACCCCTGGTCGTTCGCCTACAGACGCCGCGCTTCTTGACCACCGGTGACACAGCGGTCATTTCGGCGAATCTCAACAATAACACGGAGCAGCCGATGACGGTGACGGCCGCGCTGGCGGTTCAAGGTGTCGTGCTGACGGGAGTGGTCCAAGGCGGCGCGGTGGTGAAAGGCGAACCCGGCCCCGTGGTGGTTCCTCCGGGCGGGGAAGCGCGAGTGGATTGGTCCGTCCAGGCCGACCAGGCGGGCACCGCCACCTTCACCGTGACTGCTCGGGCAGGAGTGGAGACCGATGGGATGGAACGAACCGTGCCGATCGAAGAATATGGTCTGGAACAACTGTTGGCCCGCACCGGCAAGGCGACCAATGACGTGACGATCAAACTGGACCTCCCGGCCCAACGGCGGGGACCGCTGGAGTTCTCAGTGAGCGTCACGCCCAGTCTGGCCGCGACGATGCTCGACGCGTTGCCGTACTTGGCCGGCTATCCGTATGGCTGCACGGAACAGACCTTGAGCCGGTTTCTGCCGGCGGTGATTGTTCGGAAAACGCTGCGAGATCTCGGGCTGGATGCCGAAACCGTTATAGCGCGTTCCTTCGGCGGGATTTCCACCAATGCTGCCGGGCAGGTGGCTCCGGGTCTAGGCGCTCGGAAAGACTTGCTGAAGCTGGATGACATGGTCTCGGTGGGCCTCCAACGGTTGTACAGCTTTCAGCATGACAATGGGGCCTGGGGTTGGTGGGCGGAGGGGCCGGATGATCCCTGGATGACGGCCTATGTGGTGTGGGGCTTGCGGTTGGCGCAGGACGCTGGGGTGGTCCTCGAAGCGCCGCGTTTGCAGCAGGCGGATCGCTGGCTCAGTGAACAGTTGGTCGCCCTGGCCAGCACGCCCGATCAAGCCGCGTGGGCTCTGCACGCCTTGGCTGCCGGCCGGAAGACGCTCGGGCAACCGGCCCCGACTGAGTTGGAACGGGTGACATTCGATCAGGCCTTTTCCCGACGGGCGGAATTGAATGCCTATTCGCAGGCCTTACTCGCCTTGGCCGCTCAACGTCTGGGCTTGGCTGAGTCCGCCCGGACCCTGACGGAGGCTTTAGGTGCTAGTGCGGTTCGGGAGGAGGCGCCCGATACTTCGGTGCTTTACGGGAGCGGCCTGACCGGGTCCTCCAGCCAGGCGACGGCGCATTGGGGGCGCACCGATCCCACTTGGCGGTGGAGCGATAACGGAGTCGAGGCCACCGCGTTTGTCATTCGTGCCCTCGTGAACGCGGCCCCGCAGAATCCTCAGATTGATCCGGCGGTGACTTGGCTCCTCAAGAACCGACGGGGCGCTTCCTGGAGCAACACCCGGGCGTCGGCCATTTCCCTGCTGGCCCTGACCGACTTCCTGCGCCTCAGTGGCGAACTCAAGGGGGACCTGTCGTTTGAGGTTGCGGTGAATGGGCGCAAACTGGCCGAACACACCGTGAAAGCGGGCGAAGGCTTGAAGGCTCCCATCCGATTCTCAGTTCCGGAAACGGCATTGGTGGCGGGTGTCAACACCGTGGAACTCCGTCGGACGGGCGGCACGGCCCCTCTTTACTTTGCGGTGGAAGCCCGGTTCTTTAGTCAGGAGAAACCCATTCGACCGGCGGCGACCGACCTGTTTGTGCGTCGGGATTACTTCCGTTTGGTACCGGTGCCGACCTTATTGGACGGCGTCATTGACGAACGGATTCCGTTGCTCGAGGGAGATGCCCTCGCCAGCGGGGATCGAGTGGAAGCGCGGTTGGTTGTGGAGACCCAGAACGATCTCGAATACCTGTTGTTGGAGGATCTCAAACCCGCTGGCCTTGAAGCCATCGAAGTGCAAAGCGGCTATCGCTTGAACGCGCGCGAGTTGACGCCCGCGGGTCTTCGGCACGTGCAAAGTCGTCCGGAAACGGAGCTGACGCCCCGTGATCGCACCGGTCGCGAGGAAGGATTGTATGTGGAGTGGCGTGATCGGCGGGCGGCGGTGTTTGCCTCTCGGCTGACGGCCGGTGGTTGGGAGATTCGGGTTCCCTACCGGGCGGAAACGCCGGGACGATTCGCCGCCTTGCCAGCCGTGGGGGCAGGGATGTATGCGCCGGAGATTCGCGGGAACTCGAGCAGCCAAACCCTGGAAGTAAAAGACTCCGCGCCGTAGGAAGAAACCTCTTGGCCTGACGTCGCCAGCTACGGGTAGCAGTCGAGGTCACGAGACTCTGACTCGATCCCCGGCGCGCGAGAAGGCCGGGCGTGGGAGGAGGAATGGAGACTTCTGACGTCGTCTGCTACGGGTAGCAACCGAGGTGACGAGGCTCCATCTGGCTTTCGGGACGCGCGTGAAGGTCAGTCGTTCCGGGGAGAGAATGCAGACTCCTGACGTCGTCTGCTACGTGTCCCTTCGGCAAGCGTGCGGGACGGGGTCCTCCGGGGTCGTGCAGGCTGAGGGGCGATGACAGCGCGCACGAAGTTCTCCTCGACGGACCTGGGGGTCCTGAAGCAACAACTGGC